>Ga0315312_1000031_pt1 | contig 286933 bp, 296 predicted proteins | sample TDP7_MG_FD_203629 | JGI IMG/M metagenome (GOLD analysis project Ga0315312, IMG submission 203629) | Freshwater sediment microbial communities from Lake Towuti, South Sulawesi, Indonesia - TDP7 | ecosystem: Environmental > Aquatic > Freshwater > Lake > Sediment | place: Indonesia: South... | reverse complement strand
CTTGTGCGCGCGGTTCGCGGGGTAAGAGTAAGAGCGAAAAGGCGTGAACGTTTGAGAAGATAGAAAAAGAGGGGTGTTGTGGGAGACATCGCCAGCTCTCAAAGGGTTCAAATCCCACCCCCCGCACTGAGCCCCTCAAGTTATGTTTAAATTCTCGGTTACGCGCGCAAAAGGATTTAATATCCTGTTCCGCCCAATCGAAAGAATACATGAGGTAATTGTTTGCCTATCGATCCTGATTTCCGAAAGAAAAGGAAGAAGGTTAGGAAAGAGGAAGGCATAGCTGTTTGAGGGCCTGTGGATCCGCCTGGAAACTCGGTATACGTGGAACTAACGTGGCGGTTGACTGGAATATTTGTGAAGGCTGTGGCATTTGTCTTGAGGCCCAATGCATGTGTACGAGTGGATGGAAGCTTCTGGTCATCGTACCTCAGAGAAAAAGCCTTTCCCCATCAGGGAATCAGAGTGCGCACGCCGTTATAAATGTGAAACTTAGTGTCCGGTTCTAACAATTCGAGTCGTTTTTAGACGGTATTTAGGTCTGAATATTCCATTTTACGTTGGATGGATAATCTTAGTTGTTGGTCTGCCATTCTTCTTCTCCTCAGCAATATACTTTCCAAAAGCACAAGAAGGAAAAAGCGTGATGGATACAACAGCTATCGTTGACAGCGGAACCTACGGCATTGTTCGACACGTGCAAATTCTGGGCTGTATCATGTTAATATTTTGGCTCTATCCTCATTTCCCAACATTGGTTGAGCGCAATTATTGCCGTTCCAATATTCGTATTGTTTTACCGATATGTACTAAAAGAAGAAAAAATCTTATTGTGAAGTTTGGCAATGATTACAAACGTTACATGCAAAGGGTGCAAAGTATTTTTTTGGTTGGAATCATACGCCTGCTACGACGTAGAAAGAGGGCACATGCGTACAATCCTCGATTGAATTTCTGGGTCCACAAAAAATCCGGGGATTCAAACTGAAGTTTAGACCTAACCTTTCATCACCTTGAATTGCGAATCTGATTTGTTTTGTGGTTATCGTATGCGAAGAGTTATTTGGATGAGCGAGGAGGAGCGAAGCAAGGCTCAGACATTCCTTGATTTACATTTCTCTACCTCACGTTTCATTTACAAGCTTCATCGATGCATCTGGTCACTGAAGCCAGAGCAACATTCACCTTATTCAGTGTAGGCGAATAATAGGCTGTTTTTGCCGAGTTAGTCATCATGGTGTCAATTCCAAGTTTCTCTATCCATGTGACAACGGCGCATGTGTCACAAAGGACGTGACCGCCAGCCCTATTAATGATACCCACGTATTTTTCCGCTTCTTCCTTAACATGCGAAGATGTACAAACCCATAATTCCGTTCCTTTTTTCACCTTTCTACCTTTCAGAGCTTGAACTACCCTCTGAATCTCTTTAAACGAGCAGTGGGGGCATCCAATGAATATTAAGTCAGCCTGATCGGACGAAGTAGATAAACTTCCAATTGTATCTCCTATATCGTTTGCTTCAACAAAAAGCGTTTCAAGTTTCTCTTCCCCACTCTTTTTCTGATAATGAAACATGGTTGTCATTCCACTGGACGCGAGTCCGGCACCCAGTTGTTTCAAATCGTCCTCCGTGTAATAAAAGAGCCCTTCAAAAACTGGGATTTCATTTTTTAACAGTTTGCCAACATGGATTCCCAATGCTCCAAAGTCTGTCTCATTTCGAAGGGGTGATTCGACTTTGATGAGGATGTTTGCCTCACGATCTTCGGCTTTGTGAACACCGTAATTCGGGGTTTTGCCTATTAATGCGGCTGCTAAAGCGCTTGGACCCCCCTCTCTGTTTGTCCAAGACCCCAAAACCGAGTTGGCGTATATTACGGCTGAAGACTCTGACCACGCGAGGTGACAGTCTGTTGATGGTTGTCGTAAGTGATAGGGAGTGCAAGTCAAAGCGGGAGTGACTCCCATCTTCTGGTATAACTCAATTACACGCGATTGTTTCTTCAGATAATCTTCGGGAAACCTTTTAGCCAAGTATTCTTTGTCAAAACTTGATGGATTAATTGTGGAAGGAATTTTCACTTTTGCGCCCGCTTCCATCAAGGCTTCAAGGAAATCAATAGGAGCATCTCCCAGCGTCTTGTAAGAGACTCCAGAAATGTGAGCCGACTCAATGGGCATCAGTTCAGTTGCCCCAAAAAGATCCCCCAAACGAACAAGAATCCTCATCGAAACCTGATACGCCCACCCAGATTCGCCATCGAATATTTTTTCTTCTTCGGAGGTCAGATGCAACTTTATTTCTCCTTTTTGACTTCTTTTCTCTTCCAGATCTTTACGATTCCCTTTTCACCATCAACCTCGATGTCATCGCCCGTTTCTATCTGTCGTATATCAACTTGGTCAATCATGGGAATTTCTGCAATAATAGCCCCTACAACAACCACAGGATCTGCAGTTTGATTAACAATCGCTCTGGGACCGAGTTCCTTCTTTGCTAACGCGTAAAGCACATAACTTCCAACCGTTGAACCATGTCCACTTGGAAAACAAAGAACCTTTCCCCCCACACTCTCACCCTTTAAATCGTGGTTTCTCTCAATAATCAGTCCCGAGTCTGGATCCACCCCCCCAAGAAAACCAATCGGCTTCTCAGAAACCAAAGCGGGTCCTCTTCCGTGACCAGGGACAATCGAACGTCCTCGAAACACTTCGACTTTCAAGTCTTACTTCATCCTCTAGTAAGATATTCTCACCGAAGAAGGAATCTCACCAAGCAGTTTTGCCGCAGCCGATCCTACCCTCTCTCTATGTTCCTCCACCGTGTACACACGAAGAATGTTTATGAACCCCTTCAGTACGTCAAATATTTTCGAAACGTCGCTTAGTCTCTGAGGGATTTTTTTGCCGTCTCTCGTCTTGTTAAAAACTGGAATCTCCATGGGTTCAAGCAAAACGGAGTGGCGATAGGGCACCGAAGGAAGCGTTGGAACATCAATCACCACTAAGCAAGGGTCGATGCCCGCCTCTGAAGCGATATTATCCCTCATCTGATTTCGAATTTCCTCAACACTAAAGACGCTTGAAACCGTTTTATCTCTTACAAGGAAGGTTTGATCATAAGCGCACTTGAGCAATCTGCGCCTCTCCAAGTTTTCCATAATCCCTCTAGATTTCTTACAACTCCTTAACATGGTCCATACCGTGTAATCGTTGAAGGCTAAGTACTCCTCAACCGACTTAAAATCCACTAAGCCAAGTTCATCTTTTGCTACTTCCATGGCCATAGCTATCATTATTTGGACTGCTCTCGAAACTCTGTGAAAATATATGCTTTTGAAGGATTCGATTCGAGCCAATATGAAGGATTCAAGGGCTGAGAGTGCACCCAAGTCCACCGCAAGATTTTCATCAATGACATCCAGCATGTGAATGAGACGAAAAATGTCCACGTATCCGTACGCAGCTCCTGTGTGATATGTATCTCGAACAATGAAATCAAGTTTGTCCACATCCACCGCACTTCGGATCACCTGATCCATGAAGGCTTTGCCAGACCTGCGCAACATCCCCACCGCTAACTTTCCAATCATCTGAGGATCATACCCAAGAGTGTTAAGTACGTCACTTAACTCGGATTTTTGAACAACCCAAGAGGTAAGGTCTTCGTGGGTTTTGTTAAGAAACTTGTTGAGTAAGTGTTCAAAAATGTGTGAAAACGGGCCATGCCCAACATCATGGAGTAAAGCAGCTATTCGAAGGATCTGAACCTCATCTTCCGAGAGATGCTGAGAAAGGTTCGGATTTTCCGAAAGGAGACCAGACAAATACATGACGCCAACAGAGTGCTCAAAACGGGTGTGATTGGCGCCGGGATACACAAACTCCGCTCCAGCGAGTTGTCGAAGTCGATGAAGCCTCTGCACCGGAAAAGAGTCAATTATTTCTTTCTCTGCCTCTGTGATGTAAACATAGCCATGAACGGGGTCTTTGATTTCGCCCCAATACCGTCGCATCTAAATTTCTCCAGTGGTTTCAGTCTTTAACATTATTATTAAGGCGATCGATTAATAATTGACGGCGAGGGATTGCGATGGAAAAACAAGGAATATTCATCTGCGTAGAGGGGCTTGATGCGAGCGGAAAAACCACACATGCTCATAAACTTGTAAGAAGCCTTTTAGAAAGAGGATACGAGGCTTTATACACCACAGAGCCGAGTTCTGGACAAATCGGGAAGTTCGTCAGAACATACATTCTTCAAAGACAGAAACGAATTCCAACAACTATAGAAGCATTACTCTTCGCGGTTGATAGAGCTGATCATGTCGAAAGAACCATAAGACCTGCCATAAAAGAGGGGAAAATAGTTGTTTCGGATAGGTATGTGTATTCTTCTCTTGCATACCAAGGGGCAATGGGATTAAACCTTGACTGGATAGAAGAAATAAACAGGTTTGCTATTTCTCCGGATTTAGCAATCTACATTGATATCCCTCCAGAAGTCGTAATCAAAAGATTGAGACGAAAAAAATCGGTGATGGAGAATCTCCAAACTCAGCGAAAGGTTCGGAAGGTTTACATGAGATTGGTGAAGGATGAACGGCTAGTGCTTATCGATGCAGATAGAGCAAAGCACGAGGTAGCGAAGGATGTTTTGTCAACTGTTCTAGATTTTTTGAAGAAAAGATCGTGACTTCCGCAGTTATGGAACCAGAATTTCTCTAACAACCTAACACCTAAACCTTCATTACATCCATTGCGATTTTCTTAACTTACTCCAAAATCGTAAAGTTAATTTGCTAGGCTTGTCACAACCATGTAGCTTCAAAAATGAAGGCGTAACATTTCAAGAAGGAAACTCAATCATGGGCAGATACAAGCAAGTCGAAGAAATCGTCAAACTCATGAACGACCTAGAACGCATCAGAAACACCAGCATAATCGCTCACGTAGACCATGGAAAAACCACTCTGTCCGATAGCCTACTCGCAGCGGCAGGTATAATCAGTGAACAGGTTGCGGGACAAAAACTGTTTCTTGACTCCTGGGAACTCGAACAAAAAAGACAAATGACAGTGTTTGCGTCAAACATAAGCCTCGCACACAACTACAAGGGAAAGGACTACCTCATCAACCTGATAGACACGCCTGGACACATCGACTTCAGCGGTGCAGTCACACGCAGTCTAAGGGCAGTCGACGGGGCATTAGTAGTCGTTGACGCAGTAGAAGGTCCCATGACCCAAACAGAAACAGTCTTGATGCAAGCTCTGCGTGAACGCGTCAAACCGCTTTTATTCATTAACAAGGTGGATCGACTCATCAAAGAACTTCGCCTAACCCCACAGGGGATTCAAGAAAAATTCGTGAAGATCATCCGAAGGGTAAACAGCCTCATTGAAAAATACGCACCGCCTGAGCACAAACAAGACTGGCAAGTTAACGTTGAAGACGGTCGAGTGGCATTTGGCGCAGCTCTTCATAAGTGGGGACTAAATCTGCCCCACATGAAAGCCAAAGGCATAGCGTTCAAAGACATAATCGACGCTTACAGTGGAGAACCAGAAGAAATAGGCAAAAAAGTCGACGAACTAAGCAAGAAGGCTCCACTCTACGAAACCATCTTGGACATGTTTTGCGAGCATCTCCCGAATCCCTTGCAAGCCCAGCCTTATCGACAAAGTCAAATCTGGCCTGGAAGCCCAGAAAGCCCAGTCGGCGAAGCCATGGCTAAAGTTGATTCGAACGGCCCAGCCCTAATGTGCATCAGCACCGTCGAAGTTGATCAGCACAGTGGGATCATAGCCATTGGGCGTCTGTTCAGCGGAACCGTCGAAAAGGGCAAGCCAGTACGCCTAGTCACAAGCCGTATGGATGGAACTATACAACAAGTCTACATGAGTATGGCAGCCGATCGTGTTATTGTAGACCGCATTCCAGCAGGCAACATTGCGGCACTTGGTGGACTACCCACGGTTCGTGTGGGCGAAACAATCGCAGAACAGGGAACGGAGACTCAACCGTTCGAGGGTTTGCGGTACGTGTCTGAGCCAGTTGTAACCGTGGCTGTCGCACCAGCAGAAGTTAGAGAGTTGCCTCTGTTTGACAAGGTCATTCGGAAGCTGACCCTTGAAGACCCAAACCTACGTTTTACCTTTAACAAGGAAAGCGGCGAGTATCTGCTGAGTGGAATGGGTGAGTTACACCTTGAGATCACCGCTTACCGAATGCAAGAAGCTGGGTTAAGAGTCAAAATCAGCAAGCCGATTGTGATTTATCGTGAAACTATCAGTCATGACTATAGTGGTCCTTCGATAATGGGCAAGAGCCCAAACAAGCACAATCGTCTTTGGGTAACTTTGGAGAAACTACCCGAAGAAGTGATTGAAGCGATTAGACAGGGAAGAATATCTGAGATGATTGGGCGGGAGGAAAAGCGAAAGATTTTGTCAAAGGAGTTCGGGTGGGAGACGGACGATGCACGCAATGTCGCTGCTATTGAGGAGACGAATATCTTAGTCAACAGGATTAAAGGAAAACAGTTCGTTGAAGAGGTGCTGGATCACATCAAATCTGGGTTCAGAGAAGCCGTGCACACGTGCATTTTGGCTGAAGAACCTGCCCGTGGTTTAAAGGTTAACATCGAAGACATTCAAGTTCATGAAGACCCAGTGCATAGGGGTCCAGCCCAGATTCTTCCAATGACTTGGCGTCCAATCTGGTGTTGCTTCCTGTTGAGTGAACCCAAATTATTGGAGCCCATCATAAGTTTCGAGTGTAAAGTGCCAAACGAGTTCGTAAGTCCAGTGTTGACGACTGTTCAGAAGAGACGTGGAAGAATTCTTGAGATGCCAACCGAAGAGGATATGGTTATTATCAAGGCAGAGATTCCAGTGGCAGAGTCGTTCGGTCTTGCAGACGAATTGAGGTCGTCGACGCAAGGTAGAGCCTTCTGGGCGACACAGTTCAGTCACTGGGCGATGGTTCCAGAATCGATGCAAGCGACGGTCATAGAAGAGATTCGGAAACGCAGAGGCTTGAACCCGAGACTACCGAGAGCAGAAGATTTCTTCGAGAAGGAATAAGAAGGAGAAGAAAAACCAAAATTATTTTTCCGCCTACTACGACAGCATTCAATTTATGTTTTCTTTATCTTCCTCACCTTTTCCAGATTCTCAAGCAAAATGGATAGAATATCCCCCAATTTATTCAGTTGCTCGAAATCGGTTTCCTCCTTGATTTTTCTTTCCACTTCCTGAATTTTTGAAAGGATAGTCGACTCCAATGAGGTAAGCATAACTGGGCTTGTCACCTCTGATGGTGACTCGCCTTCTTTTACGACAACTACACGCTTTTCACAGTTGACGCACCACAGATCGCTGCTTTTCATTTTGAAGATGGGCGAGGAGCACGCTGGACAAGAGAGCTCGGTTAGGGTTGCGCCCTGGCGAAGCAAATCTGCCATGGCTTTTATGTTCTTTCCCTTTTCAGACAACCTTAATCCTCACAAAGATTTTTAGCAAGGAGTTAGTAATTTGATTATCGCTAAGTGCTTCTTGTTGGAGGTCTCTTACATGGTGAGTAAAAAGAAGTTGCAGGAGTATGAAGAAAAGATAAAGCAAGCGACACTCGTTCTTGGACAGGTTTCTGAGGACACCACGACTCCTCGTAACATAAGGAGGGCTGCGAAGCAGTCGATTGAAGCCCTTCAATTGGCAGAACATACGCTGGCTGTGAGAGCGTCCAACGCGGTTTCGATTCTTGACGAGATATTGCAGGACCCTAACATGCCTCCGTATACTAGAGTTAGGCTCTGGAGTGTTATGAGCCTGCTTGAAGCAATTAAAGACTAGCTTTCTGATGGGGTTCGTCTAATAGTGCGAGTGTGCGAAGATTTTTTTGTTTGGTTGAGGTTGAGTTCTGGTTGTGTTTTGGGTTTTGTTTTGGTTTCTGGTTGTTGTTTTTGGGTCTGTTTGGGGTGATTTGTGGGTGATTTATAACATACTTTATTGGTGATTTATTGGGCGTTTTTGGTTTGCAGGCGTACTGTCCTAAGTCTGTTTTCTGTGGTTAGAGTTTTGGGGAGCATTGTTATAGAAGGGGGAGTTTGTGGCGATCTCTCGTTTCGGTTTGTTGGAAGCTATAAAGAGATAGATACAATAATGAGAGATTACTTTGTGCGCGTGTTACGGTGATGCGGTAATGAACGGAGCGTGTGAGATTTCGAGTCGTGTCATTCGGAAAGAAGTGAAGGTGAACGCTTCTATCGAGAAGGTGTGGAAGGCGTGGACCACGAATGAGGGGGCTACTAGGTTCTTTGCTCCTAAAGCACGTATCGAGCTTACTATAGATGGACGTTATGAGTTGTACTTTGATCTTCAGGCGCCGAAGGGTTCGCAGGGTGGTGAGGGTTGCAGGGTGCTGAGTTTTCTTCCGATGGAGATGCTGTCGTTCGAGTGGAATGCGCCACCCGAGTTTCCAGAGGACAGAGGTTCGGAAGCAACAGATGCAGAAACACACATGGGTGGTCCTCCAGTTTTACCCGCTTAAGCAAGATCTGGTCAGGGTTAGGTTAACGCATCTGGGTTGGAGGGAGGGTGAAGAGTGGGAAAAGGTTTTTCAATATTTCTTGCGTGCTTGGGACATTGTTCTCGGAAGACTGGAACACATGTTCTCGACGGGAGAGCCAATCGACTGGGAGAACCCGTACTCTCCTCCTAAAGACAGAACCTACTCAATCTAATCCCATAAAACACATAGTCAATTAGACCATCTCAAGATACAAAGCTCTCTAAATCAGTAATCTCAAGGGGATAGTGAGTCTTTCCTTAATTTCTCCTACGTACATTTTTCTCAGATTTTTGAAGATATACATCGGCTCTACATTTTTCAATATGTGGAACTCTTGGACACGATAGATTCTCTTCTTCACAAGCCACAAAATCATCTCCAAGTCACTTTGTGTTATTTGTGCGTCCTCAGGATACATAAGCTCTATATATAAACTGAAAAGGTTTGGGTAAATTCTGATTTCGGTACATGTTTTTAAAAAGGCAATTTTTTTCCCTAGAACCTTATATGGATAGCGACAGGATCTGTAATTAATTGATTCCTCCAGATATTCATCGACAAATCGAGAGGTTCTAGAAGAGATATAATAAACTCTCTCTGTTTCTATCTTGTTTTCAATCAATATTGCAATTAGCTTGTCGATATTTTCTTCTTTCCACCTTTTAGTTAATAAGATGTCAATCTTTAAACTCCTACCGATTAATTTCTGGATTTTTCTTGCAAGTAGGTCAACGTTTTCTTCAGTCATTTCCAATGAGTGTTCTGTGGGAGTTTCAAATTCGATATCATCATAAATCTGAACCTCCTCTTTAAGACCGAGTCCTTGTTTTGAATATGTAAACAGAGCACCGAACAATCTCTGGCGCGTACTTACTATGTCAGAAAGACACAGGAATCCGTCATTGATGAATATCTCTTCAGGGGCTTGTAGAACGATAGGAGGTTTACCCATCTTTGTTAGCATTTCGAGAACTATGTTTGCTTTTACCCCTGGAAACCTCGTCAGTTTGTCTCTAACTGTTTTCTCATCTATATATTGAGTTGGAATTCGGTTACTATCATAGAAAATCTTATGTTTCTCGTACCATCTGTCCAATGATTGTTTATCCTCTAAGAAAACAAACACTGCTTTTTCTTTGATTGAAACGGCAAGTTTTTCACAAAATTCCTTTGAAGTCACAATTGATCTTGGACCCTGGACTGTTCCAAAATCACTTAAGATGTTTCTCAATTGAGGAAATGGTTCAATACCCTTAAAGAAAGTTTGCGTAAAGATGTGGAAATCAGTATTTTTCGGAACTAAAAGGAAGATGTTCTCATACCTAGTTTGACCCGTTTCCCTCAGAAAATCTCCTAGTGGAGACTTTGTTGCAGGACGTGAAAGTGGAAAGATGACTTCCCAATCCGAAATGTCAACTGAATCTTGACCTGATAGCCAAACTCTATTGAAGACAAGACCGCTTGTCGGTACGGTTATTTCTGAACCAAGTAAATTACAAAACTCTAGCACACTGGAAGCCGCTTTGACACACTCTTTTCCCCATTTCGGTATGTCCTCCCTAGTTGGCTGAAACGATAGTATGTATATCTTATCTGTTGTGACATCGTTTATTCGAAAGGATACTAGAATATTGTTATACGAAATCTGTTGCTTTTCTTCTATGACAGGAAATTCCTTATCTTCTGCAAATTGTCTGAATCTTCTCCATAGAGCTTCTCTAACTTCAGCTCTTGGTGGAATAGTCTTTCCAGACACTGGAGCTACATAAAGAGTTGTATTGTATTTTCTACGATTCAATTGTTCCTCTCCTAAAGTTCTTAATGATATTACTTTTCAATTTGTAAAGTCGAAAAACCATGAAAACAGATATTAAAAATGCAAACAATAGGAATACGGGCACAGCAGGAGCAGTGAATTTTATTCCTAACTGAGAAAATTCCAAGGGCAAATAGATTTCGTTATACCAATGGAGAACCAGTAAAATGGAATTTATTGCTAAGAGTATCCAAAATGGGACTCTAAATTGGATATGCGGTACAGATATGCTTGCAACTTCATCGAAAGCCTTCTTGAATGAGTACTCAATTGAAGGCAGATGAATGACGCTCTCTAGATAGTGTGTTTTTTCATCATTAGGAAGCCTTAATGCCTTCAGATATCCGCAAAGAAATAGAGTAATAGCAACCTTGAAGAGGTTCTCAAGGACTTGATCTGCTAAGTTCTCTTGGCTAACAACTTCCTTAAACTCATCTATTACGCTTTTCACAAGCATGTAGTGAGTAACTAACAGTTCACGTTTACTCTTGAGGTAGTCTACAGCCAGAATATACGAGAGAAATATAACTGCTTCTCTCAATGCTTTATCTTCAAAAGAACTAAATTCAAATACAATACTATGCGGTACAATGTCATACTTTTGAGTACCCCAAATTTGAATCGCTGAGAAGACCGCTTTTAGATTATTCTCCCTATAATCAAGGATCTTGGAGAATTTGGAGATGTCTTCTCCAAGGAAAAGGGGGCTTCCCTTAATTTCTTTGCATAAAATGTGAAGAAAAACGCCTTCTTTAAGAAAATCGATAAAGGAAGAGTAAGAAGTTTCACTTTGTGTGGTTTGGAAATCTTCCATTAATGCATTCAGTTTTTCTCGGTACTCTGAAATATTTTGTCCTAAAGAACTAGAAGATCGACTGGTTAGATTTGCAAGTATTAAAAGTTCAGGATCTTCCTTACTTTCAATCTTGATATCTTCTCGTTTTTTCTTCAAAACAAAATTCAACAAGTTTGCTAATAGCTTTGTTCTCATTCTATATTGCCCTTTACTAACACCTATAGACCTATTTGATGCTGAGAGAATTAGTTCATGAGGATACCCTAATTCTTCCTCAGTTAACACAAAGGCACCTCTTCCTTGTATTTATGCATGATTTTTATTAGACTTTCCGTTTTTTGAGATTACAATCTTTACTTCTGAAAGCTGTAGGAAATCTAATAAGAACAGAAGAGTCAATCTATTCGGGGGAACCTAATGACCGAAGAAAAATTTCCAATATCTGAAAAATTGTCTGTTCTCAAAGCTGAGACAATTTACAAAACTGCCAAGTGGTGGTTTGCAATTGCATTGATTGAGGCATTTGGAAAAAAACAAATAGCGACTTATCTTTGGTTGAAGAAAGGCAATGCATGGAAAAGAAAGCAGAAATTCGTTATTCGCTCCAAGAAAGAATGGCAGGATGTAAAAGAGGCAATAGAAAGAATGATCGAAGAACTAAAATAACATGCAAGGAGATGCAGCCAAGCTTAAAATAGGTCAAAGACTAGGGGAGATATTTCCACTGCAGATAAAGTTCGACCCATCAGTACGAGGAGGACTATATGGCGCCCGTTGTGAAACTAGAAAGAAGTCGAATGTCGGTAGTCGGTTTGGATTTGGCGGGTGTCGAAAGCAGACCCACTGGTCTCTGCATCCTCAAGGGTTTGATGGCAGAGACTCTTCTAGTCTACACGAATGAGGAAATAGTGAGCAAAACCGAGGAAAGCAAACCCAAGATTATCGCTATCGATGCACCCTTAAGTCTTCCAGCTGAGAGAAAGTCCATAGAACAAAGGACTAGGGTTCATCTGAGGGAGTGCGACAAAGAACTCCTACGGAGAGGGATAAAATTCTTCCCAGTCACCCTCAGACCGTGATGTATGTTGAAGGTCATTTTTGGATAGCATGCTATCTAAAAATTTATAAATTTGGATAACAAACTATCTAAAATATGGTGAAGATCAGTGAAATAGTTAACCAAAATCCTTGGTGGAAACATGGAGAAAAGTTTGTCATCTTCGATAAAACCCTCAAAGAGGCAAAGGAGAAGCCTATATTCTTCAAAAGGAAAATAATAGGCCTTGACAAAGGAAACATCTACGTTCTAAGAGGACCCAGACAAGTTGGAAAAACAACATACATGAAGGACTCGATAAGCAAACTAATCACTGAAGGAATAGACCCCAACCGCATTCTGTACCTATCCTCGGATTTCTTTGTCTCTAGAAGAGAACTAAGAAACGCAATGACTTACTTCATGAACAAAAACATCGACGTAACCGACCTCTACATGTTCATAGATGAGATAACCTCGATCAAAGATTGGAATCTCGAACTAAAATACATCTCCGACTCAGGAATTTTAGAAAGAGCGAGAATACTGGCCACCGGCTCATGCTCTTCAGCTCTGAGAAGAAAAGGCGAACTTCTCCCAGGAAGAGGTCTTGAAGGAAATGAATATCATATGAAACCTCTATCTTTCAGAGATTTTGTTCTCCAAACCACAGACCAAGTGATTTCAACGATAGGAGAAGCAGAACTCCGTAATTCACTCAAAAAGTTACTGTCAATTCTCGAAAAAACCAGCTATAATCTAGAAGCAGGACTCAGTCAACTATTCAAGGCTCTACACCAAATTGCGCCCTTCAAGCAAGAACTCGACTATCTTTTCAACCTGTACATAAGATATGGAGGCTACCCATTCGTAGTGAACGACTACCTGCTCAAAAAACTACGAAGCGAACAAAGACCACGACAGTCGAACTTCTCAATAAACCCCAAACTCTCAGAAGCACTTATGAGAGACATAATCGGAGACATCACAAAGCTCGGCAAACAAGAAACCTTCATTCGACAAATCCTTAGAGAAATCACCGAGAAATATGGAAGCCGCTACAGCTTCTCTAAACTTGCAACCGACATAGAAACAACACATGTCACGGCAATTGACTACCTCGAAACCCTCGAAGAATCCTTGATTGTCACTGTCCTATACGCTTTTGATTTCAACAAAAAGGACATAAAATTCAAAGGAGACAAGAAAATCTTCTTCCAAGACCCATTCATGTTTCACTCAGTCAAAAGCTTCCTAACGGGAAAGGACGTAAACGAAATCATTGACGAAACATTACAGAATGAAGAATTCGTTAGTAAACTGGTTGAAGGAATCGTCTCATCACACCTAATAGCAAACCAAGAAATCCCAATTATGCGCGAACCCAAGACTTTCCTATGGTTCTACTACGACACACGAGGAAAAGAAATAGACAACATACTGAGAATCAACGAAAAATATACGGCAATCGAAACCAAATATCAAAGCGAAGTCTCATCCAGAGACATCTGGAGAACCCCACATGTAAACGAATACGCAATACTCACCAAAGAGGACCTAAAAACAGAAGACAACACCGTCTTAACACCTGTAGACATGGCACTGGCAATTCTCGAAAAATCACACCAAACACTATAGCCTCTGCTAACTAATGACGCAAAAATAAAAAAAGGTTTGCGGGAAATCTTCACTGAGGGTAGGGTTCGACTCTCACCAGCATGAGAATAACTATAAGGCGCCCGCTGTGAAACTTAGAGAATTGAGTTGAATGTCGGTAGTCGGTTTGGACTTGGCGGGTGTCGAAAGTAGGCCCACTGGTTTCTGCGTCCTTAAGGGTTCGATGGCAGAGACTCTTCTAGTCTACACGGATGAAGAAATAGTGACGAAAACAGAGGAAAGCAAGCCCAAGATCATTGCCATTGATGCGCCTTTGAGTCTTCCGACGGGAAGAAAGTCCATAGAACAAAGGACTAGTGTTCATTTGAGGGAATGCGACAAAGAACTCCTAAAGAGAGGGATAAAATTCTTTCCAGTCACCCTCGGACCCATGAGAAAACTAACAAGCAGGGGCATAATCCTAAGAAAAATCCTCGAAAGCAAGCACTTCAGGGTGATAGAGGTCTATCCAGGCGGTGCTCAAGACATTCTAAAAATCCCCAGAAAACAACAGGGACTCAGAGAACTGAGAGCAGGTCTGGAAAAGCAGGGAATAAAAGGACTAAACGACCGAATGAACGACCACGAGCTGGACGCCGCAACATGCGCACTCGTAGAAAAACTCTTCCTAGAAGGAAAAACCATCACTTACGGAACTCGCCAGCAAGCAATAGTAATGCCAAGATGAGAAACTGAGCGTGAGCAAACAGATGCTTAGACGATTAGAGGATCGCCACCTCAGTTTTTTAGAGGAATTAAAGATTAATGACTCGAAAGTTTTCACGTACAGATGAGTAAGTATTAGAAATTTGTATCATTCATTTTGAATCTCAAGTCATAAAACTTATTGTCTACGCAACATGTCTTATTTTAAAAGAGTTCGCGGATGCTGTATTGAAACCCATGTTGAAGAGTGGTATGTTGGCTCTTAGGGATTACTTACATGAAAAAGCCGAGGAATCCAGGCACAACGAAACATTGGGGTTTCTCATAATGATCGTGGGGGTGAATCTCTTGGTTGGAGGCATACTCGCAACTGTTGTCACCGTGGAAAATCCAAACTGGCTTCTCTTTATTCCTTATCAGTTGACATCTCATCCTTACAGTCTTATGGGTTTATCGTTTGCAGTCATTGGATTGGTGTTGCTTGTTCTCGGAATAATCTTTAGTGCTCATTCTGCGTTGCAGAGGTCAATGTATATGGATCGGCTGAAAGAGGCTCAAAAACTGGAAGCCGAAAGGACAGGGTCTGGAGAGAGTTCCGAGGAAAGTTAGTTTTACCGATGAAGATATATTTCACATGCGATATCTACCTTTGGGTCTTTAGAAGGGTGTCGCTTGAAATTTGACGTGATTATCGTCGGTGCGGGACCGGCTGGAATATTTTCTGCTCTAGAACTCACGAAGAACACTGATCTGAGCGTTCTTATGTTGGATAAGGGACCAGACATCAACAAGCGCAAGTGTCCCGCAAACAGAGGTCTGGGATGCTTGAACTGTGACCCCTGTTCTTTGTTGTCCGGTTGGGGAGGGGCTGGAGCCTTCAGTGACGGTAAACTGACCCTGTCCACAGAGGTTGGTGGCTGGCTTCATGAATACTGCACCAAAGAGAGGCTTGCTGAACTGGTTGATTACGTGGACAAAGTCTATCTGGAATTTGGGGCACCCAACAACCTTTACGGAGCTGATTTGGATAAGGTTGAGGAGATCGAGCGGAAGGCTTCTCTTGCTGGACTTACGTTGGTGCATCAGAAGTTGCGCCACATGGGCACTGAGAAGTGTGCAGAAACTCTCCGCAAGATGAGGGGGCACCTAAATGGTAAGGTGGATGTTCGAACGAGAACCGATGTTAAAGGGTTGTTGATTAAGAACGATGTGGTAGAAGGCGTGGAGACCACCAAGGGTGAGAAGATTTTTGGTAAGTATGTTGTTGTGGCTCCAGGTAGGAGTGGTGCTGAATGGTTGAAGTGTGAGGCTCAGGCTTTGGGCTTGAAGACGCTTAACAATCCTGTTGATGTTGGTGTTAGGGTTGAGATTTTATCGTCTGTGATGGAGGACTTGACCAGCGTCCTTTATGAACCCAAGTTCATTTACTATTCGAAGTCTTTTGATGATCAGTTGAGGACTTTTTGTGTTGCGCCGGAAGGCGAAGTCATCTTGGAGTCTTATGACGGGATTTTGACTGTTAATGGTCAGAGTTATGCTGAGAGAAAGACTCGGAACACTAATTTCGCGATTTTAGTTAGTACCTCTTTTACTGAGCCCTTCAAGGAGCCTATTGCTTACGGGAAGTATTTGGCGAGATTGACGAATCTTTTGAGTGGTGGCGTTATCATTCAGAGGTTGGGTGATTTGCAGGCTGGTCGGCGTTCGACTGAGGAACGGATTGGCAGGAGTGTTGTTGTTCCGACTTTAAAGAATGCGACGCCTGGTGACTTGAGTTTTGTCTTGCCTTATCGTTATTTGGCGGATATCAGGGAGATGTTGGAGGCTTTAGACGTGATCTCGCCTGGGATAAACTCTAAGCATACGTTGTTGTATGGGGTTGAGGTGAAGTTTTATACGTCGAGGTTGGAGTTGAGGGATTGTTTGGAGACGAAGAGGGTTCGGAATTTGTTTACGATTGGTGATGGGGCTGGTGTGACTAGAGGATTGGTGCAGGCTTCTGTTTCTGGGGTGGTTGCGGCTGAGGAGATTGTGAAGAGGGAGAAGTCTAAGCCTGCTTAGAGAGTGCGTCTGTCTAGGTCTGGTATAGAGGGGGAGTAGACACGCACAGGGTCTAGGCTAGGTCTTCTATATGATGCAAATATGTTCGTAGACGAAACTAGTCGAGAGGGGGAAAGTTTATTTGTATACAGGGTGTATACAAGCTTATGAGTGCGGTTGTTCCGGTCAGGGTTCCTAGGGATGTGGTGGAAAGGATTAGGGAGTTGGTTGAGGCTGGCGTTTATCCGAATCGTAGCGCTTTTGTGCGGGAGGCTTTGAGGAGGCTTGTGGCTTCTGAGGGTGTGAGTGGACAGAAGAGGGTTCTTGGGAAGGCTGCTGCGGAGATGGCCTCTGGGATGATCGTTTGGAACGAGAAAACGGTGACTGATGTGATATTGTTTGGTTCTGTGGCTCGTGGGGACGCATCTTTTGCGAGTGACGTTGACCTTCTTGTGCTGGTTGAGGGTGCGGAGGGTTGGGTGGTTAGGCAGCGTCTCTATGACTTGATTTATCCTGTGATTCCGGCGTTGGGAGTGGATGTTTCCTTGATAGTTATGGATAGAGAACGCTTTCTCGACATGGTTGGGGAGGGAGACCCCTTTGCCCTTTCCGTTGTGAGGGAGGGAGTACAGTTGCATGGAGGCTTATTAGATGAGTATAGCAAGGGCTCATTTGGAGAAGGCTCTTGAGAGACTAAAGGTTGCGGAGAGGCTGTTTCGTGACGGCTGTTATGAGGATGCTGTTTCAAGGGCGTATTATGCCATGTATCATGCGGCTAGAGCTGCGTTGTCTACTGTGGGTGTGTTTCCTAAGACACACGAAGGAGTGGTTTCAGAATTTGGCAGGAAATTTGTGGTGACAGAGATTTTTCCAAGGGAGTTGGGTAAAAACTTGGCTGATGCGAAAGCCGCGAGGGAAACCTACGAATATAGCGTTACAGCAACTGCTGGAAAATCAGAGGCAGAGGCTATATTGCTGAACACTAGAAAATTTGTAGATACAATAAAGAAGCACTTGGAAAAGTAAGGGAGAAACGATTCTTATCCGCGGACCTTGCAATCCCACTTTTGATGTACTTTGTGTTGGGCTGTGTGATTCGGAGTTTGGTTCACTTTATTTTCTTAGCAAGAGGCTTGAAGTATTGTCTCAAAGCTTTAGCTATCTCGTCTTCCTCCTCCTTTATCCGTTTGCGCATGTTTTCATTATGCCCAAAGTATTTTTGTTGGATTTTACTTAGCTTATTATCAACAAAATCTTCATGTGCCTTTATTAGGGTGTAAGCCTCATCGTCACTGGATACTAAATCACCATATTCGACCTTGTACCTAACTGCCATTAGCCTTCTGAGAAATCTCTCTGCAGCACTATTAGTTTTACGCAAAGTTTCAAGTTTTATCTCTGAAATCGTTATCAACTCAGGTTTTGCCAATCTGATAAATTTAATCACTTTATCAATAGAGCTGAGCTTTGTTGCTTCTGTGTCTTCTATTTCTAGTCTGGGAGCAAGTGTATAGCACTCGCCTTGAAACTCAGTCATATAATCAACATCTACGTCGATTACTAAACTGCGCGCTTTCACCCCTTCAGCCAATGCTTTGAGATTAGCTGGTGGACTTGTGTATAGGTCCATTTTGAGTATCTTTTTTATGAACATTATTTGATATTTGACTGCATCTTTGGGAGCTGAATCCCCCTCCTCTAATCCAGCGGCTTTTAATGCTTTTTTGAACTTTCCTACCGAGTTTGACCAGACACTTGACCAAGGTATCACTAAGACAATTTCTGTATCTGGCATAATTCTTCTCATCATTGCGTGTGTGCTGGGTCTTAGAATTGCATCCCTAAGTTTCTTCGGCATGTCGTCAATTGCATCTAATAGTTTGTTTGTCATGCCAAAAAAGAATGTGTCAAGATGTGCATCAAAGGAAACAACAGTATCGGGAAGATGCTCATCGATATATTCGATTGAACTCGAGTGAAAACTATTCACAACGGCAACTCGTGTCAAAAGATCACCAGTTGATAGATGTTATCATATCTAGCCAATCTTTAGAAAGTTTTTACTTTTTAGCTGATAAGTAACTTGCATTGACGATCATATAGGGCTGCCTCGGATTAAGAATATGTGAACAAGGATTAGCTCAGGCTAGAAGGAGTTGGCAAATTTCCTCTAATAATCAACGCAATTAATATGGCAGGATGCACAATTTCTTGTCTCTCAAAACCGTGTACAGGAACTTGAACAACACATACATCATTGCTAGGTGGCGGAATTGGTTTTTCCTTTGATGTAAGATCCAAGATGCACAGTATTCCTACCTGTTTCCCTTGGCTTGACGCATAATGGCTTGCTTGGCTTTGGTGTTTCTCAATTGCTTCCTTTGTATCAGTTGTGGTTTTCTCTACTTTAAGTTCAACTGGTACTCCTCTTACTAGAATGTCGACTCGTCCTCCGCCAGTATATACCTCGTTCAGGGCTTTCACTCCAATAGAAGCATCCCTTTTTAGATGTCGCGACAAATCTTTATGAAAGTCATTCTCGTCATAGTCTTGCCCTCTGAAAAAGTTATCAGCCAAGTTTTGCCCCATATAATTCAATAGTGAAGCTAACACATCACGATAGTTCTTCCAATCCTCAGAAGGAATATAAAGTGGGATTTTTTGGTGCATAATCCTCGAATGTTCTTGATCAGCCCAAGGATATCCAGTCAAACTGGTCCCCATGGGAATAAGATGAGTTGGCTTTCCTATGTTGAACTCTTCAATATCGTCTTCGATTTCCTGTATCATTCTAGAACAATATTCCACTTGACTCTTTACGTCAAGTTTCTCATATAATCGTCTTGCCTTTTTGTATGTGATAATAGCTCTATCTAAATCGTTAGCAACCGAGTAACCTTTGTCATCTTTAAAGAAATTATGGATTTCTCCTTGAGCATGTTTCCATTCTATTCTAGCATGAGCAACAATTTTAGACACGCCAATCTTTTGGCTTAGACTTCCACTCTTCCTGTAAGCCTCTGCTGCACAAAGATAACTTTCAGCTTGATCAGAAACAAAAGGCCAATACCTGTTCTTCTCTTGAATGAAAGCAATACTCAAATATGCATCTCCCATATATCCATAAAAAACGTAAGCCTGACTAATCTTTCCAGCTTCTTCAAATTCGATACCAATATCATTAAAAAGACTTGCAGCAGAACGGTAAAGTGAAACTATATTGCCAACAAAAGTGTCTTCAAAGCAATAGACTTCACCGTCTTTCATCTCAATTTTTAACTCTTCTTCCTCCGACAACTCAAAGACACGAAAATACTCTCTGACTGCAAGTCCTAGCATTTCCGCTTGGCCAAGTTTTTTTCTCAATTTACCGAGAATTTCAGACGATTTTTTGAACAGATCTGCAGACTTCTTATGGTACTCCTTCAGCTTCTTCTTGTTCTGAATATATCGTTCGTCATTCTCTCTAAATTTTAACTTCTCAAGAACTTCATTTTTTAATCCAACGATCCAGAAACGAGTAGATTCTAAACGTATGCAAGCCTTGAAAAACTGTTGCCCTGCGTCATAATATTTTTTGGCTGCTTTATCCCAGACCTCATTTGCTTCAAGTGAGTTAGCTTCACTTTCAAGGGTAAGTGCATTCTTCAAATGCTCTTCTGCTTCAGACTCGAGTTGACTAATCTGCTTTTCGATTCCAACAACCTGTTGATCGTAACTCAAAACCGACCCTTTAGTCTACTTGTCATCAATAGTATAAATATTTAGCAATCAAAAATATCCAAACTCAGCAACTATGAGAATTGGTGGGGCTGGGAAGATTTGAACTCCCGTCCCGAGCCCTGAGGCTCAGAGCCCTATACAAATCTAACGTTTACTGAATCCGTTCGTAGTATGTTAAAGTCTTAAAAACAGATGAAAATCGAAACTACACGATAACACAAACATTATAGGCACGCACATTAGAGTTTCTAGTCACCTAATCTTATGCAGGAGCCCAAACCATGAGCTCACAAATCGAGGATTTAATGGACAAAGCCATTCAACACGCACTGAAAGTCGGAGCAGACTTCGCTGACGTAAAGGGCGAAGACACGACAACACGAAACATCGAAGCCATAAACAAGGAAATACGCACAGTCTCAGAAATCCACAACATAGGAATCGGCGTAAGAGCCTTCTACGGAAAAGGATACGGATTCTCCTTCTCAAACGTTCTAGACGAAGAAAACGTCTTTCGCGCAGCCGAAACAGCCCTGAAAATCGCCAAAGCCTCAACAAAGAAGACACTGATCAAATTCAAGCTCGCAGAAGTCAAAACTATCGAAGAGAAAAAATCCACGGACGTGAAGAAGCATCCAAGAGATGTCTCGCTCGATGAAAAGAAAGACCTATGCCTAAGACAATGCAAGACCGCCATGGAACAAAGCAAACAAATCGCAAACACCACAAGCAGATTCGGAGAATATCACGGAACAATCCACTACGCAAACAGCGAAGGAACCAAAGTCTCTTACGAACCAATACTAATCGGCTTAGCAATCGCTTGTGTAGCCAAAAAAGGCAAATCAATAGTTGACGCCAGAGACGCCCACGGCGGAAGCCTCGGACTAACCACATTCGAAGAGGAAGACCACACCCCAGAAAAAACGGCTGAAAACGCATCCAAGTGGGCACTAGAAAAACTAAAGGCAAAGCCAGCACCCGCCGGGAAATTCAATGCCCTCATCGACCCAAGACTCGCAGGAGTGCTTGCACACGAATCCTTTGGGCATCTGTCAGAAGGAGACTTTGTTGTTATAGGGGCTTCTCCTTTATCAGGGAAGATTGGTCAAAAGCTCGGGACAGAAATAGTAACGATTATCGATGAGGGCTTACCCGAAAAAGGAGGCTACAACATATACTTCGACGACGAAGGAGTGCCGTGTAATCGCGTAGAAATCCTCAAAAATGGAACATTAAACCATTATCTCCAAAGCCGACAAACCGCAAAGGCACTGAAGATGGAACCTACTGGAAACGCTAGAAGCCAAGACTACTCCTTCGAACCAATCGTGAGAATGAGAAACACCTACTTTGATGTTGGAGACTGGAAACCAGAAGAAGCCCTAAACGAACTCAAACAAGGAATATACGCAATAGACACGGCTGGAGGACAAGTTCAAGACACAGGCACCTTTCTCTTCAAGGCTGTAAGGGGATACTGGGTTGAAAACGGAGAACTAAAATATCCTCTGCGAGATGTAGCGTTAACTGGCAACATCCTTGACCTTCTCAAAAACGTTGATGCAGTCTGCAATGACCTAAAAATATCTAGCACTCCATTCGGTGGCTGTGGAAAAATGGACCAGCGAGCCTTAGTCGGAACGGGCGGACCACATATAAGAGTGAAAGAGGTTCTATTTGGAGGTGCTCTTTAGAATGGAAGAACTGTTAGAAGTCGGAAATAAAGCTGTAAGCCAAGCCCAAAAACTCGGCGCCGACGAAGCTGAAGTTTATCTTTACATGCAAAATCATGTATCAGTAAAATTTGTTGGGGGCATATTCGCCTCAAGGGGAGGGGCAGTGAAAGGAATAAAAGGCTCCTTCATGCGAATAGCAGAACCGTGGATCAAGAAAAAGGGACTGCCCATAATAACCAGCGGAACTAAAGCAGGAGTTGGAGTAAGAGCTATAATAAAGAAGGCAATAGGTTTCTCTAGCGTGTCGAGCATCGAAGAGAAAAAGGTTCTAGAAGCAGTAGAAGAAGCCGTAAAAATAGCTAAGATCAGACCACCGGACCCAAATTGGGTCTCCCTACCAGAGCCTAAAAAGCCACCAAAACAGGGTGGAGTCTTTGACAAGAGAATTTCAGATTTGGATGTTGAGACAATGTTGAATTTGTGTGCGGATTGTTGCATAACCGCTGGAGACTTTAACAGAAGAATCACACAGGCGATGGCAATGATTATCGCTGCGTCTGTTTCCTTTGGCGTAGTGAATACAAAAGGTATTGGAGTTTATGATGAGGGAACATTTTTCGCTGTTGACGTAGGCACTAAGGCAAAATCTGGAGCTGAAGAAGTATCAAGTGGCGATTTCCTCACATCCCGAACCTTCACCGAGGATTTAAAGCCCATTGCCATCAGTGCCTCTAAAAAGGCAATCGAATGCCTAGGCAAGAAAGCGTTGCCCGAAAAATATGTGGGTCCAGTTGTTTTTGAAAACGTGAGCTGGAATCAGCTTTTCTCCGTAATCTTTACCTTTGGTATCTCAGCCTTGAATGTTCAAGAAAATCGCTCAGTTTACAAAGGGAAAATTGGGAAACAAGTTACGAAAGATAACGTCTCCATAGTGGATGACGGTACATTGCCAGATGGCTTTGGAACAACCAAAATGGACGATGAAGGGGTTCCTAAACAAAAAACTTCAGTGATTGAGAAAGGGGTTCTCTGCAACTTTCTATACGACAATTATACTGCAAAGCGTGAAAAAAGCGAGAGCACTGGAAATGCCAGCAGACAGAGTTTTTATGGAGCAGCTGCCTACGCCAACCAACCAACAATAAGACCGTCAAACCTCACCCTGACGCCTGGCAAAGGCAACCTAGACAAGCTAATAAATGAAGTGAAGGACGGTGTCCTAGTGAAAGGCGGTTTAATCGGAGCTCTCCACTCAAATGTCGTGACAGGCGATTTCTCTGTGACTGCCGACAACGCCTTCAAAATAGAACACGGAGAGGTTGCCTATCCCCTCAAACCTTGTACGGTTGCCGGAAACTTCTATGAAACCTTAAACTCCGTTATTGCCATAGGCGACGACTTAAAAAGCAACTTAAACATCATATGTCCGTCAGTTGTCATAGAAAAGATCGTAGTGTCAACCTAAAGTTTTCTATTAGCTGTAAAAATACTGGTGGTGGGGCTGGGAAGATTTGAACTCCCGTCCCGAGCGCCCGAGGCTCAGAGCCTAGACCAAGCTAGCCGACAGCCCCATCTTCAGAATTGTTGTAAACAACATCCCTCATAAGAATTATTCTCTTCCAACAATCTCTACTCTAAAATTTTTATGCCCTATAGCTAGAGTTGAGTTTCCAATAATAATATTACACTGTTCAGCTTGTAGAGTCCTAAGTCTGATGTTAGAAACCAGAGAACGTTATAGGAAGGGGAGAGTTCGTTTCTAGGGAATTGGGGCTTCTTAAAACTGTTACGAGCTCTGTCTCCTCCCCAAATATACTTTTAGGACCAAAAGAAACGTATAAACGCTTCACGAAAATAGAATAAAGATTTCAAATTTGATGTTTCAACTTGTACTAAAGATTTAAGAAAGAAACTTCTAGTAGGGAGATATCGGTGTTACTCTATACGTGGCATTCAGACTTTGTCAGTAAGCTTGCCATCAACGTATAGCTCAATTGATGGAACGATAATACCACTTATTTTAATCATAATTTCATGCTTTTCCTTCTGTCCAATAGGGTAGGTAAGAATCTTTGTAATCCCAACTGCCCATGTTTCGGTAACCCTCTTCCCATCAATGTCGACTTTTAATTTACCTGTCCAAAGAGAATATGACACGTAAATCTCATGTTTCTCTTCTTCTCCAACAGTAAACTTACCTTCAACCACATTTTCACTCCCGCTTAGGATGAGAAACAAATGGCTTGATTTAACTATTAAAGATTAGTTGGTTTTCTCAGTTAACTCATGCCTAAACATCTTAGCTTCCTGGAACATTTCTATGTTTTCCTATTCTCTCACTAGATCATCTGGAGTTGTTTTTGAGTACCCACAGAAGTCATTGTAGTGTTGAGGTAATAGCAGCTTTGTCCTTGAACTTCCTGTGTGCTCCCTATTCAGCTCTCGGAACAACTTCTTGACACTGGGATATTTTTTCCAGCTCTTCTAAACTTTCCCAATACTTTCCCATTTGTCCCAACTCCTCAGATTTTACGTGTAAGCTTCTCTCATCGAGATATTCAAAGCTGCCATACAAACTCAAACATAGCCAAAGTCTAAATTTTTAAACTATAACCGCCCTACTAATCCCTACAATAGAAGGTTTCAATTTGTCCCGCAAACCATACTCAGGTCTCAGAGTCCTCAAAGCTGCGTCCTCACCGCTAAGACTCGAAGTCCTAAATCTCCTCTTCGAAAGAGGACCCCTCTCCTACACCGAACTCATGAACATCCTAAAGCTCAGCCCAACCCGAGACGCAGGAAGATTCGCATACCACCTAAAATTCCTCTTAAAAGCAGACCTCATCGAACCGAACTCGGAAGCCAAAAAATACCGCCTCACAGACCTCGGCAGAACAATGATAGACTTCCGAGAAGACATAGAAAAACGCTTCTTCAAAAGAAAAAAGATGATGGTCCGCACCTCACGCTTCTCGGTGGAAGAGTTCGACAGAAACAAAATCATAGACTCCCTCGTAAAAGAAGCCGAGGTCCCTATCGACCTAGCCCAAAAGGTCGCCCGAGAAACAGAGAGACTCCTCTCTGAATTCAAAACAAAGTATCTAACAGCGCCCCTAATCCGAGAGATCGTCAACACCATCCTAATCCAGAAAGGCTGGGAGGAATACCGCCACAGACTCACACGCCTCGGACTCCCAGTCTACGACGTCACACAACTACTAAAAACAACAAGCACGTCATCATTGGGAGTCGAAGCCGTCCACAAAGCAGCTGGAGATGCCGTGATAGAGGAATACACTCTTCTAAACGTGTTAGCGAGAGACATCGCCGACGCCCACCTCTCCGGCTCTCTCCACCTCACCAACCTAGGCTCCTGGATACTGAAACCAAGCAAGTTCATGCACGACCTACGCTTCTTCTTCCGACACGGGCTCAATGTGGAAAGCACAGACTTCACCAGCCCCTCTTATCCTCCTCCCAAAAACCTCGAAACCGCACTCCTAACAGCCTCAAACATCATCAAAATCGCCTCAACAGAAGTCATAGGCGAACAAAACCTCGACTACTTCAACATCTTCTTGGCACCCTTCGCCCGAAATCTTCCACTCGACGACATCAAAGAAAGCCTACGCTTATTCGTCTCCAACCTAAACCAATCCATCACAAACACAGGCGCCCCCTTAGAAGCATCATTAGGCTTAGAGTTGGTGATACCTGACTTTCTGGAAAAAGAGACCGCAGTCGGACCCAACGGAAAAACAACAGGAACCTACGCAGACTTCGTCGAAGAAAGCCGACTCATTGCATCGCTTCTACTCGAACTAATGCTCGAAGACGAAAAACACAGACCCCTCTTCAACCCATCCCCAATAATAAAAATCCGACCCGAAACACTCAATAACAAAGAATGCGAGTCACTCCTCCTCCAATCCCACCAACTCGCCGCCGAACGAGGCATCCCCTACTTCGCCAATCTCTGCAACAAAAACCAGAAGTACGCCTCTTACACCGCCAGTGGACTCAGACTTGGTGCAGACTGGAAGAAAGACTGGGAACTCGACACACTCCAGACTGGAAGCGTCGACAGCGTCATCCTAAACCTGCCGAGAGCCACCTACGAGGCTGAGGGTAAGCAACAAAAGTTTCTCAAGGCGTTGGATGAGCAACTGGAAATGGCTTTACGGGCTCTAAAAATCAAATACTTAACCCTAAGACAGCGAGTCAGAGAGAGACTGCTCCCGTTCCTCACACAAAAGGCAGACGGCGACTCCTATCTTCGACTAGAAAACGCCTCCCACCTCATCAGTTTCATCGGACTAAACGAAGCCACACAGTCCTTCATCGGAAAACCCATACACGAAGACGAAGAGGCTCTAAAATTCGCCAAACAAACCCTAAAATACCTTCAGGAAGGCGTCCAAAAATCCGCAAAAAAGGAGACTCGAGCTGTTCTTTCTATGCTGCCCAGCGCCGACGCTTCAAAAAGACTTGTTGAGTTGGATGTAGAAAAGTATGGGTGGTCGAAGGTGCGCGCCAGCGGCACGAGAGATCAACCCCTCTACACGGACCTTGTTGCGATACCCTTCGAAGACGGTTCCGTATGGGAGAAAAGACTACGCATTGAGGCTAGTTTCCATGAACTGACGCCTGGTAGCCACCTCACCATTATACAACTTCCAGACTTCCAACAAGACCCAAGCAAACTCTTGTCTGTGACAAGGGAGATTTCTAAGACTTACCCTCTTGGACTGTTCACCTACAATCACGCTTTGACTCACTGCTCTGGATGCCAAAAAACTTCTTATGGACTATTAGACAAGTGTCCCTCTTGTGGGTCGGTTAGCACGCTCGTTCGCTTCAGTCGTGTGAGCGCCTAACACACTCTTGAATGTTTTTATTAAGCGGTTTACAAAGAAGCTTGGTCGCTTGTGGTAGTCGCATAACATCCGCTTATTACGAGTGAAAATCGGGCGTGTTAATTTTGATAGAGGTTCAGTACAGAATTTTATACAATTATTTCTAAAAGTCTAAAATAGAATATATTCTATTCTCGGTATTTGCCCTGGGGGCTAGGAAGGACTACTTTTGGTCTTTCCTCGCCGAAGGTAGAACTTCTTAGCCTCTGGGGCTATGTGAAGAGTAAGTGAGTTATGGATTGGAAAATTTAAAATTTATGCACAGTTTGTTTATATCCTTTCTAGGTTGTTTTGGGAAAGCAACTTACTGGATTTATGGATTTTATTCAAAAAAACCCGACTTGGATGTGTGCACTGAACTGTAAAAATGTATACACGGAAGACTTTTTGATGAGAGTTCTACGTGATTACCAAAAAAATCAATGGAGGTGAAAAAACAAATGAGTTTCAAGTTTTGGGCTTATGGAATCCTAGCAATCTGTGCCTTGTGCTTGACTTTGGTACTTCCTGCAGTTAAAATGGGTGAAACTGGATGGGCGACAAGTTTCTTTAACTTTGCTCTCGTAATCGGAATTGCGTTCATTGCTTACATGTTCGCTAAACTACTGATGAGATACGGTCTCGATTAATAGTGACTCGATTATGGCTAGGTGTAAAGATTGTAGATTCATTGACTATTTCCTCTCTGAAAAACAGGTATTGGTGTCATAAGAGGAAAGGCTATGTTGATCCAGAAAGTTCAATATGCGACAAGTTTAAGTCTCCTATGTCGGGACTATTACACAAATAATCTCCCGATTCTTCACGTATGACTTTGATATTCTTTCAATAGAGTCTCAAATTTTGCTTTCAACTCTTCTGACCCGTTCAACATCAGGTTAAAAACCATTGATTGTTTTTCTGATATTCCGTTGATTTTTTCCTTGATATTGGTTATCTCTGGTTTTTGTATTTGAAATCTACCTTGATCGTCTCTGTTTAGTATTGCGCATCGATTATTTTCGATTACCGCAATTTGAGGGTTGTCATCTATGAGGGTATCTATTTTTGATGTACATATTATAGCATGAACCCCAATCTCAATCGCTCGTTCTCTTGTTACATTTGCTTTGTACAAACTGTTCAAAATGTTAGTAGCATGACGTGAGCCCTCTCCAATTGCGCGACAGTCACGGATCGGTTCGGCATAACCAATTTCATGAACAAGATATAATATTGGTTTTCCGTCTGGCCTGATTCCACCAACTATTGCCTCAACAAGAGTTTGACCCCCATGAAACCTCGGTCGATTCGGGTGTTTGTATCGAAAAGATGTCTCTGCTATTGTATCCTCGATCACATCCACTGCTTCATCTAAACTTGTGACTCTCGCTTGTGCTATTCTGTTTTCTATTCTTGGGAGCAACCTATCAATTATTCCCGTAAGACCTGCGGCTGCGAAGATTACTCTTCCGCCTACAAGATCGAATATTTTTCGATCACTCCTCATATCAGGTCCAATCATAGTTCTGCTATCTGAAACAATAACTGCGCCGTTTCCATTATCATAATACATGCCCTCTATTAACGTCAAAGGCTTTACCTCTTCTTGATATCTAGATTCATCAACGCTATGCAAGATAGGAGGTATCACTTTAAGCTTTCCTTCCACAAACTCGTTCAAAATTATTATGGGCATCGCTTTCTGGTTTATGACGTATGGTTTATGCTCTGAAAGACAAAGGTGCACCAACTGTTATCCGTTAAGCCATGCAAAACCGTATCATCTGTAAAAAAACACATGAAAATGCTCATTTTAACATTTTTGCGCGGGCTTGTCCCAGTGAAGCCTCTAGTGATATGTTATACCATTAGTTTATCGCGAAGACTTCCTTTTCGATGAATTAATTAAGCAATTTCAAAAAAGCAATGGTCACTCAGCGTTGTCTTATAATATTAGCTTATTATAAGTGGAAATTGCCTCTGTTAATTTCGTAGGGAGGTCTGTACAGAATTTTATACAATTATTTCTAAAAGTCTAAAATAGAATATAGTTCTATTCTGGTATCCGCCTTCGGCGAGGAATTTTCATGAGTTCACTGAAGCCTCTTGATGATTCATCTTTAGGTTCGCCACAAATGAGCAGAATAGTGGTCTACAAAACCACCGGATGCTCCAAGTGTAACATGCTGGGAGAGTGGTTAAGGAGCATAAAAAGAGATTTTGAAGAAAAGGACCTGGACGACGTGGACACCATGGCTGAGTTGGTAATGAGAAATGAGGTTGTCCTTTCAGCTCCGGTTCTGGAAGTGGCTGGGATATTGTATAGGCCAGACGAGATTTTCGACGAAGATGGAAGAATCAACGGTAAACTCTTGAGCATTTTGGAAGGAAAGTAGAAGGAAAGCGGATGGAGACTGGCGATTCCGCAACCACGGAGTTTCAACCGAGTGTTAGAAGAAGCGACGGCTTTATAGTCCCGTGGAACCGCAACGCCATCGTGAAACAACTCCTAACCGAAACAAAACTCGGCAAAGAGTTCTATGAAGTTAAACCGATGAGTACGAAGGAAGCCGAGGAAATAGCGGTTGATGTTGAAAAGAGAATCTTCGATATGAAACTACGGTTTGTGAGTGGTCCACTCGTAAGGGAACTCGTGAACAACGTTTTACTCGACAAATCAAAAGAAAGTCCAGAGTACAGCATCTACAGAAACATTTTGACCCGTGTTGGAACCCCCGTATACGACGCTTATCTGATAGATGTTGGGCAAGGGTTCAAGGCTAAAGAGAATGCGAATCTTCAGCCCAACCCAGAAACTGCTCACAAGAGAAAGGCGGACTGGGTCTCCGGCGAAGAATACTTGCTCTTGATGCCTCAGAGACTGGCTGACGCCCACCTATCTGGCGACCTGCACATACACGACCTCGAATATTTTGGAACTAGACCTTTCTGCCAAGACTGGGACCTCCGCTACTTCTTCTATTACGGTTTGATGCCAGATGGAATCGGGACTAGGACGAGCATTGCGGGTCCTGCTAAGCATCCCGAGGTTGCGATACTTCACACGGCTAAGATTCTGGCTTCTGCCCAAACAAACTTTGCGGGTGGCGAGGGCTTCTACAATTTTCTGGTTTTTCTGGCTCCTTTCATGAGAGGCTTGGAGTACAAGAAGATTAGGCAATTGATGCAGATGATGTTCTTCGAGTACACTCAGGCTTATGTAGCCCGAGGCGGTCAACTCGTCTTCAGCAACATCCAGGTGCAGCCTGGGGTTCCAGAACTCTGGAGAAAGGTGCCTGTAGTGGCTAAGGGGCAGGTTGGACCAGACCTGTACGGCGAGTATGAGGACGAGGTTCGCCTGATGTTTAGGGCACTGTATGATGTGGCTTATGAAGGCGATTATTGGGGGAAGCCCTTCAACTTCCCAAAACTGGAGAACACTTTAAGCCCCGAATTCTTCAAGCCAGAGTACGATGAGTTTTGGCTGGACGTTCACAAGGTTGTTGCCAAATTCGGCATACCCTACTTTGACAATTTGATGCCACCATATCGAGGGTACGGAAAAGGAGTCTCGTGTTACCAATGCTGTGCATATTGCTTTGTTGAAACGCCAGAGAGCAGCCCCGAGTTTCACGATAAGCTCTACTTCAACGATGGGAAGCACTTCACCATGGGGAGTTGGCAGGTTGTGAGCCTCAACCTTCCCAGAATGGCTTACAAGGCTAACGGAGACGACGACAAACTCTTCGAAGAGAGCTATAGGCTGATGGACCTTGCGGCTGAGATATTTAGGGTCAAGAAGAAGTGGATGGACCTCGTGGTGAAGCACAATCGGATACCCTTCGCAACTCAGCGCCCCTTGGACCCGAAGACTCGCAGGAAGGGAACCCAAGCGGTGGACTTTGATGAACTAGCCTTTACGATTGGTCTTGTGGGTGGGAACGAGATGGCTCAGTGGCACACTGGCTATCAACTTCACGAGAATCCTGAGGCGATTAAGATACTGGTTAAGTTGATTCTTAAGATGCAGAAGTACAAGGAGTTGCTTGAGGAGAAGACTGGTCTTAAACTTGCTTTGGCTAGAACTCCCGCAGAATCAACAGCTCAGAGATTCGCCACAGCAGACCTTCTGACAAACGATTACCGTGATAAAGCAGAAAAGTTCGTTAAAGGAGACTTAGACAGTGCTAGGGGTTTGCTCGCCGAAGGTGAAAGGGATGTTCCCATCTATTACAGCAACGGAACTCATCTGGATGTTGGGGCTAAGGTGGGTCTGTTGGATAGGATAGACATAGAGCAGAAGTTCTTCCCACTCCTAAACGGAGGAAACATGTTTCACGTCTGGCTTGGAGACGCCTCTCCAGACCCCGAGGCACTTTATAAACTGACCAAGAGGATAGCCACAAAAACCCATGTGGGCTACTACGCCTACACGAAAGACTTGACGGTCTGCAACAACTGTGGACGAGTTACGTCACCTCTTAATGGGCATTGTCCAAACTGTGGTTCCTCAAATGTGGAATGGTGGTCAAGAGTAACTGGCTATTACCAAGCAGTTAGCGGATGGAATAAAGGAAAGCAGAAAGAACTTCAAGACAGATATAGAGTAGCTCTGTAAATTTTGCTAGAACTCCAACTACTCTCTTACACTTCAACCAAGCCTTGACTATTTAGTAGTTAAATCTTTAATAGCTAGAAATATGCAGAATATTGAATATGAAGAAGATTGTTTTGCTAGCTTTTGTATCGATACTCTTGTTAATGATAGCGATTGTTTCTTCGTCAAATGTTTTGGCTTGGAGCAACGGTGGCTATAGTGACGATCCGTCTAACCCAGATTATGGAACCCACGACTGGATTGCTGAACACGCTTTAGATTGGCTACCGGAAGGGGAGAAAGGATACATTGTGGCTAATCTTGCGGCTTATTTGTATGGAACCGAACTGCCTGATAATGGAGGAGCACCAGATGGCATCGGCGATACAGTGAAACATCACATTTACTACTGGTCGAACGGAACCCTTCAGGAGGATGACTCAGCGGTTCGAGCATCTGAGGAATACTCGCACGCATTAAACTTTCTTAAGTTAGAAGACCTTGAGAATGCCGCGAAGACTGCCGGGATTATGAGTCATTATATCGTTGATGTAGCGGTTTTTGGCCATGTGATGGGCGCTGGCACAGATTGGGGAGCAGAAGAGCACCATAGCGACTACGAGACTTATGTTAATCAGAGAACCTCAAGCTATGACGCAGAATTCAACGTATATCTCAGCTTCGATGGAGAGCTGGATTTGGTCTCTGCTTATGAAGTGGCGAAAGAGCTTGCCTACGACACCACATTTGATGTAGACGGAGACTTAACCTGCGTGTGGATGGATCAAAACTACAATTGGAGCGATCCCGTGTTCAAGAACAGATGTGGAGAATCACTTAACCTTGCTGTTAATTATCTTACAGATGTTTTACATATGCTATACGTTGAAGCGCTACCAGAAGTACCTCCTATCATATCTATTTTCTCCCCGGAAAACAGAACATACTCAACAACTTCTATCTCTCTTGAATTCACTGTATCCAAAGCAACCTCTTGGATCGGTTACAGCTTAGATGGTCAAACAAATGTGACAGTTAGTGGCAACACTACTCTCTTAGGCTTGTGCGATGGACCACATACTCTGGTAGTCTATGCCAATGATACGGCTGGAAACATGGGTTATTCCATGGTCTGCTTCAGCGTAGATACTGTGTCTCCCAACATTGAGATTTTGTCGCCTGAGAACAAGACATATGCAACAAATTCTGTTTTCTTGAGCTTAATAATTAACGAGCCAACTTCATGGATTGGCTACAGCCTAGACAGTCAAACAAACAACACAATTGCTGGAAACACAACTTTAACTAGTCTTCCTGATGGATTACATTATGTCACTGTCTACGCTAACGACACCGTTGGCAATATAGGAGCGTCTAACACAGTTCATTTTACCGTTGACACCACTCCTCCTAACATAACGGTTGTGTCTCAAATCCCATCCAAGAACAATGTGCTACCAGAAGATGAAGTCAAAGTCAATGTTACAGTCACAGATAACTTGAGTGGAGTGAAACAGATAACTCTAAACTATACAAGTGGTAATGGAATATGGAATACTGTTCACATGACAAACCTTGAAGGAAACATTTGGACTGCCACTATCCCTGAGTTTCCATATTGTACAAATGTAACCTACATGATTATAGCAGAAGACACAGTCGGCAACACAATAACAACCGAGGAAATGGGATATGAATACCAATATCACGTAATTCCGGAGTTTCCAGCATTTGCGTTAATGCTACTTATACTCACAGTGCTTACAGTGTGTCTAGGTATCTACAAACGAAGAGTGTTCTGTTGCTCTTAGTAGGGGCTAGTAGTGCCATTTTCGTGACCATGCTTTACAAACTCGCTAGAAGGTAGCAGAACTAGAAAACAGATACTTAGCGTGAACTGACATGCTCTTATTTGGGTTGTCACATCAACCTTCCAAAAGCACATTTCACAGAATCAAGAATTACTTCTGTAGAAGGTCTAAAAAATCCTTAAAGGATAGTCTTTCTATGCCGAGTTTGTCGTAAGTCTCATCGTTTGAAACCACAACAAACCTATTATTCAACGCCACAGCAGCATGCAACCCATCAAAAACAGTCAAGAACCCGTGTTGCATCAACAAATCCTCACACAAGATCAAGTCGTCAGAAAAAAGCCCCACTTCTGAAAGACCAAATGACACAGCCTTCGCCTTAATAAACGTAAGAGCATTAAGCCTTTCTCCACTGCTTTTTTCGTGACTAGCCATCACCTCACGAACCTCAACCATAGCCGAAACAGGATAGTAGAGAGAAAAAGGCTTCTTCGCCGAATACGCTTTCAAAACGCTAGACACAACATCATAATGTTTGTCCTTTGGCTGAAAACCGAAAAGAAACTCCGTCTCAACCATGAAATCTTTTTCCAAGTTACGTTGCCTCTCTCAGAAGATGTTCTTCAGCCCTTTTCCGCTCTTCCCTACTGTACGCTATATCGCCAATAAGTTCAGCCAAGGTCTCATCAACCCTCTCTGGGATAGGGATCAAAATCACGTAAGGAAACCTAGCCAGCAGATAGACTCTCTGCCCAACCCTAACAGGAATCTTTTTACGCACATCCTGCGTGATCGTTACACGATACTTCGGACCAACCTCCACAATAGACATGTCATCGCCTTCACCAAAACTTAGGTAAACTCCAGACATATAAGTGTTACTAAAATAAAAAACGTGCCACAAAACTTACAGAGTGTCCCAAAACAACCTGCATGCCACTCATAATACAAATACCAACAACACCATCTCATATTCTATATCGCTTAAATGATGATGAAGATGATGATGAAGCAAAAAATAATTTTAACCACAAAAGGTGAAGGAGAAGGACAAAAAAGAAACTCTGTTGGCTAAAGGTAAAAATAATAGCTCGAAGGAACATCTTCAGCATCTATAGCAAAGGGAAGAGCAGATGGCAAGAAACCCAGGCGTAAAAGTGGTCTTAACGGCCTCAGCCACCGAAATGAGCAACTTCAACAACAGTCAGTTTATCGCTTTTTCGGCTGGGTTCTCTAAAGGTCCCATACCCCTGTGGCTTGTCAGGAAAATGCTCTATCCCCCAGTAGAATGCACCCGTGACGGAAGAGCAAAATACGCACCTTACGGTCTGAGAAAAGTAGAAGCCATTCTTCTAAAGAACGGCTTCGATGAAAACGATGTGGCGGTGGTTCATCCATTCGACCTAGACAACTTCATAGGTCCAAACACAAAAGCAGTCGGAATATCCTCCATGGACCCAACAGGAATGGGATACGTCAGCAAAACATACTCCTCAATAATAGGTGGAGGCGAACCCATGAACGCCATCGAATTCAAGGCACTAATGAAAAACCGTAGCATCCAAAAACATCAACTCAAAGTAATCGTGGGCGGATTCGGCGCATGGCAACTTGAACGCAAGAAGGTTGCCCAAAGTTACGGCGTAGATTGTGTAGTCATCGGCGAAGGAGAAAAAGCGGTAGTAGAAGTCTTTGAGAAGGCAGTTAACGGAGAACCTCTTCCACGTGTGGTCCGTGTTGAAAACAGTTCTGACAATGATGAGGTGCCAATCATTCGACACGCAGCTATTCACGGGTGCGTAGAGATTTCCAGAGGCTGCGGTCGAAACTGCCAGTTCTGCACGCCCACTATGCAAAGAAAGCGTGACATCCCCTTAGAGAACATAATGAAAGAAGTGGAACTGACAACACGAGAAGGAAGCAAATACATCACTCTGGTTACAGAAGACATCTTCCTATACGGCTCAAAAGACAAGAAATTAATCCCAAACAAAGAGGCGGTCTTGAAACTCGTGAAAAGTGTCGCCTCACATCCAGGGGTCAAAGCCATACAGCCAGCACACATGTCCTTGGCGCCAGTCGTTCACAGCCCTGACATGGTAAAGGAAGTCGCAGAAATCCTAATAGACCACAACTGCTATGCCCGCGAGAAAAAACCTATTGTGACTGCTGAAACAGGCGTAGAAACCGGAAGCATCAGACTAATACAGAGATATATGGCTGGAAAAATGCTTCCATTCGAGCCAGAACAATGGAAGGAAATCGTCACTCAAGCCTTTGGTATACTCAACGATAATAATTGGTGCCCACTTGCCACTCTTATCGTTGGTCTCCCAGAAGAAAACGAAGAAGACGTTATCGAAACACTTGAACTGATGGACGACTTAAGAGACTTTAACGTCTTCTATGTTCCTTTGCTTTTTGTTCCGCTAGAGAACTGTTCACTGATGGATAAACAAGGCGCAGAAGTTGACTCCCTTACGAAAGCACGCTGGGAACTCATCACACGCTGCTGGGAATACAACGCCACAATTTGGGGAGACTCCTTCATAGAAGAGAAATTCCACAGCCCCCTTCTCTGCAAGTTCGTTAGACGAGTAGCAATTCCGTTCGCAGCTAAGGTCGCAGGAATCTATTACAAAATGAAACACAACCGAGAAATGAAAGACACCATCTGGAGAATCGCAAACGCTTAATTTTTGTCTCTTATTCTGTTGCTCCTAGTATGAGGGCTAGTAGTGCCATGCGCATGACTATGCCGTTCCATACCTGCTGGAAATACCTTGCATGCGGCGTTGCATCTACTTCGCTGCTGATTTCGTCCACTCTTGGCAGCGGATGCATAATAATCAAATCCTGTTTAGCATTCTTCAACAACTCCAAATCAATCTTATAAGCGCCTTTAACCTTCGCGTACTCAGCCATATCCGCAAAACGCTCCTTCTGAATACGAGTCACATACAAAACGTCGAGTTTCGGCAAAACCTCCTCCAAACCAGTCTTCTCCACAACCTTAGCCTTCTCCTTAATCGCCTCCAACACTTCCCTACGCATTCGCAACAATTCAGGCGAAACAAAATACAGTCTCACGTCATAAAGCGAAAAAGCGTAGGCAAGCGAATGAACAGTGCGCCCGTAACGCAAGTCACCCACCAAAGCAATGTTCAAGCCGTCAATTTTCCCGCTCTCCTTCAAGATCGTGTACAAGTCCAACAGCGCCTGTGTCGGATGCTCCTCAGCACCCGAACCAGCGTTAATGACCGGAATCTTAGCGAACTCCGCTGCCAAGCGGGCTGCACCTTCCAAAGGATGCCGCACAGCAATAACGTCTGCGTAGTTTTCGACAACTCGCATAGTGTCTGCCAGGTTTTCGCCCTTCTTCACCGAGGCGATCTCTGCTTCAGCGAAGCCTATTGCGTCTCCGCCCAGCTTGTGCATCGCCGCTTCGAAGCTCAGGCGTGTTCGAGTGCTTGGTTCGAAGAACAGTGTAGCCAATATTTTGCCTCGAAGCATGTTCGAAGTGGTTTTGGCTATGGGCTCCATGGCACCTGCAATCTTAAGCATATAGTCGATTTCTTCTCGTGTGAAGTCCTTGATCGAAATGATGTCTCTTCCCTTGAACTCCAACTGTGACACCTAACACATCTAAGCGGTAAGTAAATAATTCTTTTCCCTCACGACGCATCGTTCAGTAATTAATTGAGAATACTAATCTCGTTTTCACGAACTTTTTAAATAGGACATAGCTCCAAAAGTGGCGAAGTGGCATGTATAAGCATGTTTTCGCAAACCTAGGCTTCTTGCTCCAAATCGCCGGCTTGCTGACTGTCTTGCCAATTCTTGTTGGCTTATACCTCAACGAGACCCAAACTCTGGCTCCACTTTTCCTAGCGTGCATAGCCTTTTTGGTTTGTGGATTTCTTATGAACGCCCTCTGTGAAAGGAAAGACCTCGACTTCAAGTCCTCTTGCGTCCTCATCCTGCTCGCTTTCTTGTTGATGTCGCTGATAGGCGCAATACCATACGTCTACAATGACCCCTTCAACAGCCCAAACCCCATAGAAAGGTTCACAAACGCCTACTTCGAAAGCGTCTCAGGCTTCACAACCACAGGCTTCAGCTTCATACCCAACAGTGACGCTCTACCAAAATCATTCCTAATCTATCGCAGTGTGACTGAGTTGATGGGCGGAGTTGGCATAGTCTTCCTTCTTCTCGCCTTCTTCCACTCGAGAAAATCATTGAATGGTTTAGGCAACGCTCTGGGCATAGAGCGCATCGGAGACAACCTAAAGAGGATGTTCTTCTCAGTTTTCCTAATCTACAGCGCCTACGTAATCGTCTTCACGATAATCTTCTATGTTCTGGGGTTCCAAGACGTTGTCAAGACTGGCTCCTTTGTTATTGACACAATCACTGGCGGGTACGCACCTTCTCCTAGTCAGTTTCAGCAGTACTTATCCATCCCAGCGAGAGTGTGCATCATAATCTTGATGTTTGTCGGCTCAGTCAATTTCAGTTTCAACTATCACCTCTTTACCCGCAAACCGAAAAAGGCGCTGTCAAAAGAGTTTCTTCTTTACTCGCTAATAATCGTGATCAGCACCATCTTGATTTTCTCTCTCACGGGAAGAGGACCACTAACCTCACTTTTCCATGTTGTGAGCATGTCCTCCTCAACTGGATACGACTACATCAACATCCCAGGCGCGTTCGATGACACTGTCAAATCCATCTTTATCTTACTTATGATCTTGGGTGGGTGTGGGTTTTCGATGGCTGGGGGAGTCAAGATGTTTAGAATCATCTCGTTCTTAAAATCAGTCAAGCAAAGCATAGAAGGCATACTAATCAAGGAGAAGGTGATTCAGGAACAGGGTGAAGAAGCAGGAGTAAAAAACAGTGAGCACTTCTCCATTTTAGTCTCAATCCTACTCTTTGTCACAACTCTCTTCATCTTCTCCATTATCTTCTCGACAATAGGCGTGTCATTCACAGACGCTCTCTTTGAAGTCGGCTCCGCTCTCACAACAAACGGAATCTCGATGGGTGCAACAACCGTGGCTATGCACATAGGCTACAAGTGGCTACTGATCACAGCTATGCTGATCGGAAGAATCGAAATAATACCCATTCTAATAGCACTCAGCCCGTACAAGAGAAAAGAATAGAAACACAATTCCTTTTATTCCCTTAGAGGCTAATTAACAGTTCCAGAAGGAGTTGAAAGAATGACGGAAACCACCTTGCGTGTTTCCAAGATTAGAAATGGCACCGTGATTGATCACATAACGCGTGGTCACGCCTTAGACGTAGTTAAGATTCTGGGAATCACTGGGCGAACCGGAGGCATCGTGACTGTTGCCATGAACGTTCCCAGCAAAAAACATAGCGTAAAGGACATCGTGAAGGTTGAGGGACGAGAACTGAATTCGAAGGAAGTGGACAAGATAGCGTTGCTGGCGCCACACGCCACCATCAACATCATCCGAGACTACGTGGTTGCTGAGAAGCAGGTCGTGAAACTGCCGAAGGTTCTGAAGGGCATAGTGAAGTGTGCAAATCCTGCCTGCATCTCAAATAGTGCAGAACCAGTTCAGCCAACGTTTTATGTTGAACACAAAGAACCGCTCAGGTTGAAGTGCCACTACTGCGGCTACATCATGGAAAAACAAGATGTGCTTAAGCAATTCTAACGTTTGACGCTGATTACTTCAAGAGGATCATGCTCGCTTCATACTTATCCTTAACTATCTCCTTCGCCTCCAGCGTCATTTTGTTCCAGCTTCTCTGTAGTTTATTCCTCAACCATCTTGTGCCTTCTTCAACACTCATTTTCTTTCTGACAAATACGAAATATAACAGCGAAGGTATATTATCGAAATGTGCCATTGCATCGGCGTTTGCGACACAATCCGCTTCCTTCGTCATTCTTTTAACAGATTGACTTGCTCTATGAGTACTGATGCAATGTTTAACTTTTCCTATTTTTTCTTTCGGATAATGGTATTGCTTTAGGATACGTTCAGCCTCTTGGGCTCCGAAAATGTGATGCTCAGCGTATTGGTGTTCATCTTTGATGCTTGCAAGGTCATGTAATAAAGCGGCGATTTCGACAATCTCTTGATCTGCACCTGTTTTTTTAGCAAGGATTTTTGCAAACTTGACAACAGAAAGAATGTGATTCCTCCAAATTTCGTCGCCAAAAATATTCGTGTCTTTTTTGCACTCTTCTTCTACAAGTTTCCTGATTTCCTCAATCATGTTCATGGGAGAATGTGTTCTACTTTGCGTTTTTATCCCTTTTTGTGTTCAGAATTAATCTTAATGTGGAACTACATATTACTGAGTGACGGGAGCGAAAATGGGCCACATCTACCTATACACTGGAACGGGTGGAGGAAAAACAACAAACGCCTTAGGCTTGGCTCTCAGGTCCATCGGGCACGGACACAAGGTTGTGATAATCCAGTTTATGAAGTGGTGGAAAAACACGGGAGAGTACAAGATAAGGAAGAGACTCGAGCCCCACTACGAAATCTACCAATTCGGAAGAAAAGGCTGGATTGGACTGAGCAATCTGGGCGAAGAAGACAAGAAACTAGCGAAAAAGGGCTTAAAGTTTGCAGAGAGAGTCATGAGAGAGAAGAAACCGCATCTGCTGGTCTTGGATGAGATAAACCTTGCAGTTAACTGCAAACTCTTAGAAGCCAACGAGGTACTAGCCTTGTTAGATAAGGTTCCTAAAAAGACGGATGTTGTTTTGACTGGAAGATACGCTTCAAAGGAACTCTTGGAGAGGGCTGATTTTGTCAACGAAATAGTGGATGTTAAGCATCCTGAGAAAATTCCAACGACAAAGGGAATTCAATACTAAGATGTAAGTCGTGTTCAGGTTTGAGTTAAAAGCAAAATGGCTTGAGCCAAATCCCCCTTCGTCTGCTCGAGGGCGGCTCTCGCCTCCTCCAAACTCACCTTTGCCTGTTGCGCCACCAACTGCACGTCTTCTTCAGGAACCGTTATCGCCTTTTCAACAGTTTTCTCCTCAACTGTTCCTCCAGTCACCTGAAAGATTTTCTGCCCGTGCATCTCGAGAATCGCCACCTCAGGATTTTCCACAGTGATTTCTTTTGTAGCTGTCTTGATGATAACTTCTTGGACGTCGGGCACTTCTCCCATGCTTAAGCCCATGCGTTGCATCATTCTTTTTGCTTCTCTTGGGCTTACCCTTCGTTTCAAGTGGTTTAGCCTCCCTCTTGGCTTTCTTCTGCGGTTCCCTTTCGCACTTTAACAGCGACTCCTTTCTTAAATGCTTTCATCTCCTCTCCAGTGAGAACAGCCTTCCCAACAGCCAAAACCTCGCCTTCTTCACTGATCACTATGACTTCTTCCATTGGGCGAATCTCTTCGTCAGCGTCGCTCACGTGCTTGGCAAAAACCGATCGTCCCTTCTTAATAAAAGGTGCAGCTTCTTCTTTGACTCTAACCCACAGTCTTGGAGGCTTTACGTTTTCCATTATTCTTTTGGCTCCTGTGATGGATAGGGAGAAGAGTCCGTTGGTGGGTCGCAAAGTAGCCAACCTCTTCTCTCCAAGGTAAATGTACCTAATTCTTCCAGTCCTTTTAGAAAGCACAATCTTTACTTCATCTGGAAAAAGTTGTTTACCAACGCCTTTTCCAAACTGGTAATCCGCTATGCTTCTGATTTTCTGCAAGTCATCAACCCATTTTTCTGGCATGCTTCTCGCCTTCGAATTCGACAACTATAAACAATAGTAAATAATTAAACAATTTAGGATGTTAGCCAATGCGATGCGAAGTCTGCGGTCGAAAAATACTCGGAGAACCACTAAACGCTATGATTGAAGGAGCTAAGATGGTTGTTTGCGGAAACTGCGCCAAGTTTGGCACAGTATATTTAGAAGCAACACCCTTGCCTACACCTCGCAAGGGGAAGATTACAAAACCTTCTACACCCAGTTTTTCGATGAAAAAACAGCCTCCAAAAGTCACCGAAACTCTCGAACTCATAGACAACTTTCGCCCAAAAATAAGGCAGGCAAGAGAAAAACTCGGACTAAGCCACGATGATTTAGGCAGGAAGATCAGTGAAAAAGTTTCGGTTCTTCGGAAAATAGAGACTGGAAAAATGACTCCAGATCATCAGCTCGCAGAAAAATTGGAACATACGCTTAGGATTAAACTGCTTGTTACTCCCTCTGAACCCAAGGTTCCACCATCAAGTTTGCTAAAACCTCCAGAAATCACTCTTGGAAAAGTAGCCTACTTAAAGAAAAGAAAATCGGAGGCAGCGAAAGGATGAAAACCATCATAGTTCAAAGACGACTTCATGACGAACGCTCCAGCCTAGATGAACTCCGGAGCCTCGCAGAATCAGCTGGTTACACCGTAGTTGGCTCTGTGGAACAAACAAGGGAACCTGACTCACGCTACCAGATCGGAAGCGGAAAAGCACAGGAACTCGCAGAACTAGTCGCCAAAAACGAGGTTGAAAAAACGATATTTGACAACGAATTGAAGCCAGTTCAGGCTTACAACCTCGCCAAGATAACCGGCGTGGAGGCAGTCGACAGATTTCAACTAATCCTCGAAATCTTCGCCCATAGAGCCTCAACCCTCGAAGCCAAACTCCAGATTGAACTAGCCAAAATGCGTTATGAGTTGTCTCGGGCAAAGGAAAGAGTGCGACTGGCAAGGATGGAGGAGCAACCAGGGTTTATGGGACTTGGAATGTATGAGGTGGACCTCTACTTCGAAGAAGTAAAAAGAAGAGTCAACAGCATAAACGAGAAATTGAAAAGAATAAGAAAGAGAAGGAGTCTCCATCGCACTCGCAGACTCGAGTTAGGCTTCACGTCAGTTTCTTTAGCCGGATACACCAACGCTGGCAAGAGTTCCTTGTTTAACGTCCTTGCTGAGGAAATGGCTCCAGTGAATCCAGAGTTGTTCACCACTCTTTCGACAACAACCAGAGTTGTGGCTCTTTCGGGCAAGAAAGTATTACTAACAGACACCGTTGGATTTATCGACCGCCTACCTCTGACGCTCATAGAAGCGTTCCATTCGACTCTTGAAGAAACCATTTTCTCCAATCTTATTCTCCTCGTTGTCGATATAAGCGAGCCTCAAGAGGATGTAGAAAGAAAACTCTCGTGTTGCCTTGAAACCATCGAAAAAATCGGTGCATCAGGAATTCCGACAGTGACCGCCCTCAACAAAATCGATTTACTTACGGACACCGAAATTCAAAACAAAATTGACACCCTTGAAAATTTTGCTCCAAGAGCCGTTCCAGTCTCTGCCATACGCAAAACGAACGTTCCTCTACTTAAGCAGGAAATCATGAACCATCTGGCAAACTTCACTCAAGCATCCTTTTCTCTACCCTTGTCTAACGAATCCATGTCTTTTCTGTCATGGCTTTTTAGTCACACTGATGTGCACACAGTTAAATATGAAGGAGATGTTGTGAACGTTGTTTTTGAGTCAATTCCGTGGTTTGCAAACAAGGTGAAGTTGCGCGTGGAGCAACTTGGAGGCGCCTTTAACTCCTAAATGGCTGCTGCTAGACATGGTGGACATCAATTGCCCAAAGTTGTTGTGTTAAGATGGGGGCACCGATACCGAGACCAAAGACTTACAACCCATGTTGCGTTAACTGCTCGTGCCCTAGGCGCTTCAGGCTTTATTCTATCTGATGTTCAAGATGAAATAGTCAAACAGGCGATAGAAAAGGTCACCAACCAGTGGGGCGGAGTCTTCTCCTTTCAAATGGGGATACCATGGAGACAGGCTGTCAAAGAATGGAAAAAGCATAGGGGAATAGTGGTTCATCTCACTGCCTACGGAGAAAACATTCAAACAAGCGACGTCATGAACAGAATAAGGGCTATAGGAAAGGACGTGTTGGTTATCGTTGGAAGTCAGAAGGTTCCCAAAGAATTCTTCTCGGAAAGAGTTTCAGACTTCAACATGGCAGTTGGGAACCAGCCTCATTCCGAATGCTCCAGCTTAGCAGTTTTTCTTGACCGCTTTTTCGAAGGACAAGAGCTTCAGAAGGAGTTTGAGGGAGCGAAGGTGAGGATAGTCCCTCAGGTTAGGGGGAAGAGGGTGATTAAATTCAGCCTGTTTGAGTTGAAATTGATAAAGAGATTTAAATTTCTATCACGCATATGTTATGTAGAGGAGTAGTGAAGCTGGCAGAGATTTCTAATGCAATCCTTCACCGATGACGAAACATTAGTAAAGATTGCTGAAGTGTTCGGCAACGAAGATGCAGTGAGGATTATAGACATTCTTAAAGAGGTCGACGAAACCACGGATGAAGATATAGCCAACAAAACCGGAATTAGACTCAATTTCGTCCGCAAGATTCTCTACAAACTCTACGACCACTCCATTGTGGGTTTAAGAAGGTCCCGTGACGAAACCACTGGGTGGTTCATTTTCCACTGGCGGCTACAACCCGACCAGCTTGAGGGGTTCGTTTTGAATCAGAAGCGTCGCATCTTGGAAAAACTTGAGACCAGACTGAGGTACGAGAAAAACCATGACTTCTACTATTGCTCAACTCCCGAGTGCGAGAAAATTCCCTTTGAAGAAGCGATGGAACTGGTTTTCAAGTGCCCCACATGCAACAAACCATTAATGCACTACGACAACGGCGAAATAATCGAAGCACTAGACAAAAGAATTGAACAGTTGAGGAAGGAACTCGGTGAATGATCAACAGCCATCTAAGAAAAAAGCCATAGAACTTCTTTTCCAAAACGGTTGTTCCCCCAGGGTCGTGGCGCATTGTAAAGCGGTTGCGAACGTTGCTACACAAATCGCTAAAGCTTGTAAAAAGAAGGGGTTAGACGTTGATGTAAAACTTGTTGAGATTGGTGCCCTTCTTCACGACGTTGGGCGTTCCAAAACCCACAGTGTTCATCACGCCATTATCGGTGTAGAAATCGCTAAGTCGCTAAAATTACCCGATCGCGTTATAGCCATCATTGAACGTCATGTTGGTGGCGGCATCACCAGCGAAGAAGCAAAGAAACTCGGGTGGTCCATTAAAGACTATTCACCACAGACGTTGGAAGAAAAGATAGTGTCATACGCAGACAAACTAATCGAAGGCTCAGAAAGGGTTCCGATCGAAAGAACAATCAAAAAATTTTCCAGGAAGTTACCTAAGTCTTCTATTGAAGGGATGAAGAAGTTACATGAAGAGTTTTCATCGTTAATCGGGGATTTTGATGCCCATTGTAACGCTGCTTGAAAAGGTCTACGGACCGTTTCCTCCCGACGCCTTTGAACCAGTTTTCCAGTCCCTTTGCGAAGGTCTTGAAGTTAGGTTAGGGGTTGTCGGGAAAACGGAACGTGGATGGATTCAGGTTGACGTTTCCGGAGACGACAAAGATGTGGCTTTGCGTCTTTTAGATCAGAAAGTCGGGTTGGCGCCAGTTTCGTTTGACAACGTGAAAAAGTTCTCTCTTCTTAGGGGAAAGATAGTCTCTTCTGGAGCAAGTGAAGATGGTCTTCACGTGGATGTAGGGGTCTTTTCCCCACAACTCATAGATGCCACTATTCCATTACAGACTCTACAGGCTCAGATAGCGGATGGAAAGAGCCTTTCACTGGAGCACTTGATCGATCTTTTTTGCTTTTATGATAACCTACCGTTGGAGGTTAAGATAGTCGGTGATGTGAGCTCAGAGACTGACTTCATTGAAGCCGTGTTGTCAGAGGTGCAGTTGTATCAAATCACAGGATGGATTCGTTCCCATTTGGACAGACTGATAATCCTTGGTGCGCCCTCCTCGGATGTTGAGGATGCGATAAAGAGGTCGAGGCATGTTCGTGACGTAATAAGAGTCGAATCTTTGGGTTTGCTTGAGCACGACATCTTGTGCAAGTTGGGAACGGAAGCAAGGGGTTTGATGCCGAAGTTCGGACCCATGCTTCCACACGCTGTACTGGCGCCGTTTAGTCCTCGAAAGATAAGAGAGTTTATCAAGAGGCCATCTTTTCTATAGAGTCTTAGCTCCTTAGAACTGCTTGGTGGGCCGGGCAGGACTTGAACCTGCGACCTCAGCCTCGTAAGGGCTGCTTCTGGTCCTCTTTCAGGATGTCCAAACCAAGCTAGACTACCGGCCCATCTTATTCATCTCATAAGATGAAGTAGCCTATAAAAAACATTAGTTTGCTGGCGCTTATATAGGAACTTTTTTAGGAAACTCGACACTCAGAGAATATCGGGAATGCTGTAAGGATGCGGGGTTGCCCTAGCTTGGTAGGGGGCAGATATGAAAGATAGTCTAAGCCTGCTAAGCCTGTGGTCAGCGATGGCCGCGCGGGTTCAAATCCCGCACCCCGCGCCATTATTTATTTTTGGGTTAGCCAGCAAAATGCCTTAAGAATACATGCTTTTTACAGTTGGGTCTTTAAATAGTTGCTCGCATGAAGTACGGTTACTCCTACCACTTCGTCCTTTCGGTAGTGTATTATTATGTCGTTGATCATCTTGCTGTCTGTTGCTTTTTGAGGCTTCTCAAAGTTGATATAAAGTACATCGGCTTCTTCGTCATAGTCTATCCACATCACCTTGGATGGCATGGAAAGGATGTGTGGCACTATCTCGGATATTTTCTGAATATTTATTGTCTTCACCACAAGATTTGCCCTCCTCTTGTTTTTGGATATGGTTGTGGCAATTGTTGTCACTCTATTTGCCACCCATTGAAGAAATGTGTTGTTTCTCTTTGCTTGTTAATGTTACGCCTGAAAGCCTGCTAAGGGATTAATGTGAGTGCTAGTCCTGTGATGAGTGGTATTGTTAGGTTGTCGTTTATTGGTAGCGGAAGGAGTTCCACGAGTGTTCCTATGGCACTGCTTATTAGTGCTTTTGTGGGGTTTACGAATAGGAGTGCTCCTGAAAGAGCAAATATAAAGCCGGAGAGTGAACCCTCTAGAGTTTTTCCTTTGTTTACTGGGAGAACCGTTCTTCCTAGTGTTCTTCCGAAGATGGTGGCGAAACCGTCGCCTAACGTGAGTGTTGCGATGGGCACGTAGTTGAGGGGGGTTGGGAAGAGGGTGAGTGAGAGTATTATGCCTAGGGCGAAGAGGACTGGGGCGGTTGCGATTTCGTAGAGTTCTGGTTTTCGGGCGGTTTTCCAGGTTATGGTGGATGTTACGGGTAGGTTTATGCCTCTTATTCTTAGGGCTTCTGATATGATGTAGAGGGCGGTGATGAGGAGTATTATCAATGAGACGGTGTGGGGGTTGAGGAGATGAGCGCTGATAAAGGGGATTGAGAAACTCCCTATGTGGATTGTTTCGCGGAGTATCTCGTTTTTGGAGAGTGTTGGGTGTGAGTGTTTGGGTGTTTTTTGGGTTAGGATTGGTAGTGTTTCTGTGATGTCTCCTTTGACGACGAAGTCGGATCTTGCGCTAACTAGGAAGTCTGGGTTGTAGCCGATTTTTGTGTTGGATAGGGGGAACATTGGTAGGTTGTTTCTGTCGTCGACGATTAGTGTACAGTCTTTGGGTGAGAGATCTGTGTCTTGGAGTATTTTCTTTAGGACTATTGCTTTGCCGTCTGGTTTTATAACCTCACCCGAGATTTCGCCTGTTAAGCGACCGTTGGTTGTTCCGAGTTCTAAGCCATAGGCGTGGTCTGCCTTTAGTGTGGTTGCTAGGTCTTTGACGAAAGGTGTCGGAAGACCTGAGCTGATGAGGGCTGTCTTGTGGCCTGCTTCTTTGAGTTTTTGGAAGACACCCTTTGTGTTTGGCATCAGTGGGACTTCCTTATAGAGTTGGAAGAGTTCGTTGATTTCGAGTCCTTTTAGGAGTGTGAAGATTTTTTTGAGGGCTGATTCGAGGGGTAGAAGTCCTATTTCGTATAGTGTGCCTGTGAGGAGGATTTTGAGGAATCCGAGGGGTCCTATTTTTCTTGCGGCTTCGAATAGTAGGTAGCGTCTTTTGGGTAGGAGTACTCCTTCGACATCGAAGACTATGAGGCGTTTAGGCTGTTTTGTTGTCGTGGTCAAGTGTGAATGCCTCTTTGATAAGTGTATGTTTGTTGTTGGTTTGAATATTTTTTGTTGTGGAAGTTTGTGTGTGCGTGTGTGAGTCTACCTCTATAGAGAGGGGAGAGGTTTTTGGTTGTTGGATTTTGTTGGCTAAGGCAGGATAAAGATAGTCAAGAAGGCGGTTTTCTCTAATCCCTTAATCTTTTCAACGTCCATTTCTCTTAGGGTTATGGGGTAATTTTCGAGTTTTGTCAGGGTGTTTATTACTGTGTTTTTGAGTTTTGGGTTTTTTAGGTTGCTTATGAATTTGTGGACTCTGGTGGGCTATTACTTTGTAGTTAGGCATGTTTTAGTTCCTCGAGTGTTACATAGCTTCCTTTCTTCATCTCTTCAATTGAGCGTTGTATTTCCTTTATTTTCTCAGGGCTCAGTTCTGTTTCAGGTAGAGTTTTTATGATGACTTCTTCAATTATGTCTTCGATGAGTCTTAGTCGCTGGTTTACTCTTTTTACCTCATTGTAAATCATTTCTAGGGACACTCGAGGTTTCATGTTGTTTACCTGAATAAATGATTGTTCCACGATGTTAATGTTCTTTTAGAACGAGAAGATATTGTTTATCCTTGCATTAGTGTTTTTGGTTATTGGATTTATTGGTTGGGCGAAGATGATTTGTGGAAGACCTTTAACAATAGAAAGATGAAGTGTCAGTTCTTCGCGGTAGGCTTATTTTGTGAGTTCGTCTATGGCGATTTTGAACGTTTCAACAATCTCTGGCTCATAATGAATCTGCAGGGCAACTAAAAGTCAACCAAAGTTTCCTTCGGCAATTGATGAAAAAACAAGAAATTTTGCTCGGCGTTATCAAACAAAGAGAGGAGAAGAAGATGAAGAAGAACCAAAAAATAATTTTGTTCTTATTTAACGAACGGAGACGCAAGAGAGAGTCACTGCTTCTTCTTGTTGAATTGTTCCCTCTTCCGTTTCTCGTCTATCGCCTCTCTAATCCACTCTGAAGGGTTAGACACATCCCTAAGAAACAGCGCCTGATCAATGCGCAAGCGAACGCCGTAATGAACCTTTTTCTCACTCAACCCTAATCCAAAACTAAACACATCAAACGTAACCCAAAAACCTTATGAATCCACAATCCTAACCACAAATAAGCAATCCACCCCCAACTCACAAACTTTTATACCATCGAAAACACTCAATTAAACTTAGGCGGTGGGTCTTAGGCGGGGGGATAGGGGTCCCCTGAACCATAAACCCTCTCTATGATGGGCCGAAAGCCAAGACGAGGCGCCAAAGATCGCCGAGTCCCTCAACCCTCTAACCATGAATATCCGTCCCTTAGGGCTGACGGTCACAGAGCAGTCTTCGTAGGAAGGCTGTTGACTGGGTTTACCAGGCGAACCTGGCCAGGCCCGGGAGGGAGCAACCTAAACTTGGACGTTCGGCGCTTGAGGGGGTGCGGATACGAGTAAAGAGATTGAAGGGGCTTTGCGGAAACTGGGCGTCGACTCTCGGTGATCCACCGCCCTTTCACAAGACGCCCATCTTACAGAATACGCAACCTCTGAAGCATCTGACAGGGCTTACACACCTCTCCTATGGTGGGTTCCCCACATATTTCGCAGTCTTGCAATTTTTCCTTCTCACCCATAGCCTCTAAGGCAGGTCTAATCCTCTCTACTGATCTGAGAATCGTGAACTTTGTTCCCGCATGCTTCTCTTCCAATCTGTTGAGCATGCTTCTTACGTCGTTTCTTAACGCGGTCTGAGCATAGGGACACGGAGTTTCTTGAAATCGAATCCTCTTTAGATAGGCATAAAATGCGATTTCTCTTTCTGGCACCTCACAGAAAGGCTTTATCCGCTGTACGAGTCTCGGGTACACAGCCGACAGCACAGGCTTGACCCGTGCGATTCTTAGAGCATCTCCATGAACGATGTTTAGAAGGATGGTCTGAGTTTCGTCATCCAGGTTGTGGGCTGTAGCCAACTTATCCGCACCAGCCTCTCGTGCAACAGTGTTCAAGGCTCGTCTCCTCAGCACTCCGCAGTAGGAGCAAGGAGACATATCCTTCTCTCCCTTTGTTCGAATCACGTCTACGAACTCATCCAACCTGTACCCATACGATTCCTTAAACGAGACAACTCTGTGCTCCACACCGAGTTTCTGACAGTTTTTGATGGCAAACTTTAGTGCTTCGTCTCGGTAGCCCTTTATTCCCTCATCAACCGTGACCGCAAACAGCATCGCTTCTGGAAAGTTTCTTTCAATCCTCGCCAATATGTGGAGGAGACTCACGCTGTCTTTTCCTCCGGAAACCGCTACCGCCAACTTGTCGTCTGGCTCAAGCATGTCGTATTTGGAGATTGTCGCCTGGGTCTTCCTTTCGATGGATTTCTTGAAGCATCTTCCGCACAGTTTTTCTCCAGAGTATAGGCGCATGAAAATTGCGTCTCTGCTTTTACATGAAGTGCACGTCGTCATCGTCTTCCCTTAGAGCCTTATCAAGCCGTATCTAATGAAGCTCATCGCCATGTTGATTGCGATCAGTCCGAGACAAATGGCATTGAAAACTATACGGGCTTCATGGTGTCTCTTCTTCACGATTTTCTTTAAAGAGCAGTAGAGGAATTTCTCTCCGTCAAAGGGGTACAGTGGCAGCATATTGAAGATGGCGACGCTCACGGATATGAGGTGGAGCCAAAACAAGGTCATGTATAAATGGATAGCCGAGTAATATTCCAGTGGTATTCTAGGTCGGGGGTAATCCAACAAATAAGAAGATAAATCGAGACCAATGATAGCCTTACCATCTGGGCCAGTTGCTGTCTGGATTACCTTGTCACCCTTGTTTGTCTTCAGGATGAGGGTTTGGCCTGGTGTTACGTTATTCTGTCTCATAAACTCCCCAAAATCACTTATAGTTGACATAATGGTTCCATTTACAGCGAAAATGGCATCCCATTGTTGAAGACCAGCATTTGCAATTGGTCCATTTTCTGTGGTTTGGTATATTAGGATTCCAGAGGCTGGAGCGTACAAGCCAGTTAGCAGGAGCAAGACGAGAAGGCTGGTGATGAGGTTTGTTGAAGAGCCCACCGCAACCATTCGAAGCTTAGAAACCGTTGAAACCTTCTCGAAACCTTCTTCGTCTTGTTCGACAAATCCGCCGAAGAAAACAAAGACCATAAAAATTCCCGCCGATTTCACGGGAATCTTCTCAAGTCTGGCGATGATGCCGTGGGCAAACTCATGGGTCAAAACGACCACCGCTATGGCTGCGAAGAAGTATGGTAACCAGTATAGTCGAATGGTGATCACGGGGAGAACCGGAATGACTGGAACCGCGCCCCCTACTTCCACTGGGTAGACAAATTTCAACAGATTGTTGGCGAGAAAGTAGATGCTAAAGATCATTAGTCCCGACGCAAATGCTACGCTGACGTTGGAGAAGGTTTTCCAGAAGAAGTGTCGTCTTTTGGATGCTTTGTCCAAGAGTCTCCTTAACTTCTCGGATTTGTACATGAAGTATGCTGGTTTTACTTCCAATCCGTGCTTTTCCAAGTGGAAGAAATAGCCTGCTAGATAGAGGGCTATCCAAAAGATGACGAGAAGGAGTAGAAACCATAACTCTGGGATCATGTTTGTTTTCCTTGCCGAGGTTTAAAAGTAAACTAACTAAATAACACTTTCTTTCTTATGAATAGGAACCAAGTTAGTATGTCCATATTGACATTTGACTTTAACAAACTGTAACTTCTTCATTGTCTAAATAAGGAAATAGTTGAGCATTTAGCGTTTAAGTAGGTGGTTCTTGTATTTTCCAAAGCATGACACGTGCATTGTCCCACGCTACGTCGCCACGTGGGGCACCGCTGCCCGCCCCGCTTTGGTCCTGAAGGAGTCGATCAATATATATTCTTGTTGTGGTTAGCCCTCTCCAATATAACCCCTGGTGACATTCCGGCCTAGGTGGATTATCAATCAATGATCCGAATGCGTCACCTCCATAGCCAAATAGGTGTATGTTTCCTTCGGCATTTTTTCCAATCACGTACACAAGCAAATCTGTCGTGCCCAGATTATGAGTGAGGCATACAGAAGTCCCGGCGGCAATCGAAAACCATCCACTGTCATAGTCGGGTGGTCCCAAACCTCGAGTATCATTGAGATATACAATAGTTGCATTTAGTTCGATTATTGTGGTCTTCATTTCCGTCATGTTGGCTTCTAGCAGTTCTATTCTTCTAAGAAGTTCAAGGAGTAGGGCTGTTTTGTTTATTGGAGTTCCAGTAGTACCGAATTTTCTGGCTACAACGTACACGTCTCTCATGTCTATTTTTCCGTCATCGTTTATGTCTGCCCAAGGATCGTAATCACCCACTCCTTGCCCTTGGACTATATTGTAGTAGAATAGACTTCCAAGTAAGATAGAAACTATTCCTATTGAAGAAATTACTATGTATTTTTTCTTTAACATCATCTATCACCTCCCTTTTCTCTTTACAGCAGTTATATCATTTCAGCTTGTACTAAAGATTTAAGAAAGAAACTTCTAGCTCCAGTGTTGGAGTATGTGATTGAGTGTAGATGTATGCGTGTGTGTACTGGTAATATTAGTTTAAACCCTTTTAAGACAGTTGTATAATACAAGAAACTTGATGCATGCTTGGGGAGCGAAAACATGAGAAGATTGGGAAAGAAAGTGAATTTGATGAAATCCATAGATGTTGATAAGATTCGAATTGGAAGAGACATTTTCTTAACCAACGCCTTTACTATTGAACTCCCACTTGATTCTCAACCAGATTATGTGTGGCTGACTTTTTTTGAGCAGGAATGGAAATCCAGTCTCAATCTGTGGGAGAGAAAGGTTACGATCATTGGAGACAAATTACTGCTTATAACAACTCCTACTGAGATTGAAGAGAAGATCGATTGGCTCCAGAGGGTGATTCAAGCAACAAATCTACAAGTTGACAGATTCAATCAAACCCAGAAAATCGAAAAGGAAGAAAAAACAAAAGAATTCAGAAAGCAAGAGAATGTTATTGTGGCTGCATTGAGAAGGAAGTGGGGCATTCGTTAATATTTATCTTGAAAACACCTATAGTTGTTTTCAGATAGGAAATAGTCAACGAACCTACAGTCTCAACATTTAGCCATTCTCAAATCACTATCTGACTCTAGTATGTAGAAAAGAATCATTCAACAGAATAGTGTTTAAGTTCTAAATGCTTGAATTGTATATTTGTAAAATAGAGAAGGACGAGAAAGGATGAGCTGGAAAAACGTTCTTCCGTCTTCTATTCTGGTCCTATTACTATTGTCTCTGAACCAAACTATAGTCGTCTTGGCTAGCTATACCAATGTTGATGCTTCACAAGCAAAAGAGATGATAGATTCAAATCCAAACCTTGTAATTCTTGACGTTAGAACTTGGGATGAATACATCAGTGGGCACATCAAGAATGCTACACTCATTTCTGTATACGAACTTGAAGGAAGATTAAGTGAACTGGACAGTCAAAAACCAACACTAGTATATTGTAGAAGTGGAGGGAGAAGTGTTATGGCAAGCCAAATACTGGTAGATCACGGATTCATTGAAGTCTACAACATGGTTGGAGGAATACTAGCTTGGATAGCTGTTGGATATCCAATCGTACAGATAGAAGTACCCAAAGACTATGCCATTATTCAAGCAGCTATCAATGCAGCTAATGAAGGAGACATCATCTTTGTTTCTTCAGGAACATACTATGAAAATGTAGTTGTAAACAAAACAGTGGCACTTGTTGGAGAAAACAATAATACCACAATCATCAGTGGCGGTGGAAAAACTGTTGTTTCTCTGAAAGTCAACAACACAAGAATCAAGGGGTTTACTGTACAAAATGGGTCTTACGGCATACAAATGTATCCTTGGACCAACGGACACATAGTAAGTAACAATATCATATTGAACAATGAGTATGGTATCGCAGGTCACTATGATTGTGTTAACGTCAAAATTTGCGACAATGTTATTACCTCAAACAATGTTACTGGTATAGAAATGCTTTTTTCTCATAGCATAATCAGTAATAATATGATTTCCGACAATGGAAAGGGCGAGTTCCAAGAGTACAGTGCTGGCATACAAATTTGTACAGGTGTTAACAGCAAAGTTATCTATTGCGTCAACAATACTGTTTTCGGTAACACGATAGAGAACAATCGAATAGGCATATGGGCAACACAGTATTCAGAAGGAAATTTTTTCTTTCACAACAATTTCATCGGTAACACAAGGCAAGTTTATGGCGCAGTATCAAATAACACTTGGGATGATGGTTATCCTTCTGGCGGCAACTATTGGAGTGATGGTACAAATTTAGATGCTAATGGTGATGCTTTGGCAGATACTGCTTACATCATCGATGCAAACAACAGAGACCGTTACCCATTGATGAGTCCCTATTGGTATTGGAGCAATCCAATTTCTGGTGACCTCAACAGAGACATGATAGTTGACATGAAAGACGTAAGTATAGCAGCTAGAGCGTTTGGAAGCTATCCTAATTATCCAAGGTGGAACCCTATAGCAGACCTCAACGGCGACTACAAAGTTGACATGAGAGACATCTATCTCGTAATTAAAAACTTTGGAAAAACCATCTGATACCAACAATAAAGAAAATAACCCCCAAACACTATTTCAGTTCATTTAGTATTGTAGTTGTACTTTAGCAATATCATGCGTTAGAGAAAGAGACGAGTGTGAAGACCTTAGAGGTTAACCCGAATCTAGAAAGATACTACATGTCTGCTACAAGTCAAGTATTTTTAACCTTCTTTTGTAGTATGGTAAACTGAAAATGATCTTATAACACTTCGGTGTAGTCCTTATGGGATAAGAGCATGTCCAATTACCTTATTATTATGACTACTTCAACCAATGAGGAAGCAACCAAAATCGTTCGATGCCTATTAGAAGAAAGACTAATTGCGTGTGCTAACATCATTGGTCCCATTTCATCTCTGTTTTGGTGGAATGACAAGATCGAGGAAGCCACAGAGTTTCTAGTGTTCATGAAGTCAAACACAAAACTATTCGACAAGCTCTCGGAAAGGGTGAAGGCAATCCATAGTTATGAGGTGCCCGAAATCATAGCACTTCCAATTTTGAAAGGCTCACCCTCCTACCTAAGCTGGCTAGAAGCCAACCTTCAATCAGGGAGAGATGACGGTGGCTAAGAAACCACTGAAACGTGCCGAACGCATAGAAGTCACCTACACCCAAAAACGCTGGAACCTGCTGACAGAATTGAGAGCTAAGGCAACGAAGATAATGGAAACTCTCAGTCAGTATCATCTCTACTCAGTTGTTCATGGAAGTATCGCGCGAGGCGACGTGTCAAAGGGGAGTGACATCGACGTTTTTGTGCCAGATCCTCCGTCCTCGTTCATTGTGGAAACCGCTCTTGAAAGGGCTGGAGTTCCAGTTGGTCGAAGAGTTGTAGTGCAAGCAACGCCTCACTATGCTGTCAAGGGATACCTGGAGACAAACGAACGACAGTGCGTCTCTTTTCCTCTTCTAAAACTTCGTCCTTTAGAAAGAGACTTCTACAAATTCGGAGGCGAAGCAACTCTTCCCATGCTTAGAAAGGATATGCGGGTTCTTGGAGTAGACAAACGGCTAATGCTGATCGAACCAACCACGAAAGGTCACGTTGAAAGCACAATCGTGGGACTGGAAGAAAACACAGCACGGCTCTTAGGGGTCTCCATAGAGACAGTGCTAGATCGTGTCCACGCCCTCTTACGCCGTGACGAAATTGGCCGAACCGGCGTCTTTATAGAGAGAGAACTCTCACCAGAGGAAACCTTTGAAATGCTTCTGAAAAGACTTGCAGATCAGAATCCCGCAGTTCGTAGACGCCTCAAACTTTACGGAAAGTGACTACCCGATTGGAAAACGAAGAACTGCGGCGACGCCGCCTAACGAGAGCAGTTTTGCTCCTGCCTCGTGCTCCACGCTTAAAACTATGATTTCTCCCCCCTTTTCTTCGACGTCTCTCATGAGGTTTTCTAAGAGAGTTCTTCTGTCGTCTGTGGCTTCCCTTAAAGTCTCATCTGCAATGACCAGCTTATCCACCGCCCCCATGGCGCTCGCACTTTTCACTTCGTCGAATCCATAGGTAACATCCATTCTTTCCTTCCCAAGCCGTAAAAGAACCTCTTCCATTACTTCTGTCTCCTCTGCTATGCGCATTTGCTTTATGGCTTTAGTGAAGACCCCTGAACGCAACGCCTCATATATTCCAGCAACTCCAACACTGTTCACACCCTTTACATCAATGACTGCCCCTGCAATTTCTGAATCATTATTTCTTATGAATTCGGCAAAATGACCCTTAGTGAATCCAAGACCGATGATGACAATCGGGCTACGAAGGTTCGTCCAAACCTGTCTCAGGGTTTTTAGTGCGTCTTTGAAAAATTCTTGTGTGGCTTGGGTTCTTTTTTCTGGTTCAAGTTTGCCTGGAAGTCTCGTTTTGACCTCTACCTTAACGTCTATGCCGTATTGTCTCAAAACTGCTAAGCAGTATCCTTCGTCATCTATGGATGCTACGATGATCGGTGCAGCTGTAGTCTTGCTAGCTCTGTTTAACCTATCGATCTCATGTCTCAGCCACCTAGATTTTACGATGGTGATGGGATTATTCACGGTGACGTTTATGGTGTGGTGTGAGCCCTTTACGTTGAGGTCTTCTGGTGCCTTGCAGACAATCCCTTGCACTCTAAGTCTGTTTAAACTCCTATCCCACGACACTTTTTCAACTCTCACGCCGAGAAGAACCGAAACTCTCTCCCCTCTTTGTGGACGAGCGTAACGGTCTTCAACCTTCACTTCTCGGGTGGTTCTTCCGTGTACCTCATTGTTTCTGAGAATTATGTTATAGAGATGCCAAATATCGTCTAGACTCTCTGGCAAAACCTTTACAATGCCCTTTTTCAGTTTTGTCTCCAAGATTTTCAAAGGCGGTTTCTCCAATCAAGTTTGTCCAAAAAATGCTTGAAAAGGTTGTTGTATTTCTGTCTTATCTGTGTTACCGCAAGTCTGTGGCGCAGATAACGGATATGCCAAGAAAATAATCGGTGAGATATCGATCTGAAAGAAAGACTTTGATTAACTCTCACCACTCCCAAATTCGCGTGCTTATTTTAAGAAATGGGGGATTTGGGTCTGCGAACCATTTGGGGGGAAGGATGTGGTTGGGGATTTTTTCTTCTTGGTTTACGGATCTTTTTTCCCAAAGTTTCTTGCTACGACGTAGATGTCTTTCATGTCAGTTTTTCCGTCGCCGTTTATGTCGCCTAACGTTAGCCATTTAACCGTATAGCTGTATGTGGAACTCATATTCCAGTTTCCAGCTTTATCATATGCTTGAATAAAGAATTCGACAGTCGAATTGGCTGGTTGCGCGGGTATTATGACGGCCCAATTGCCGCTTGTCTCATTGTACATGGTTATTGATGTCATTGTTGTGTTCCACCACTCGCTATAATTCACCCTATAGAACAACAGCACCTTGTCGACTCCGCTGGGCTTGGGTAATATATTGTCAGTTACATTCACACAGACGCGTACTGGTTCATTCATCCGTATTGGAAAGTCTAGGGCGACCCCGTCCGGCAGGCCGGTTCTATTGAGGTATGGGTATGGCGATGTACCCTTGTACATGAGGATACCGATTGTGGGTGGGTAAGGATCAATAGGCGGGGGAGGACCTGGCAACCAAGGGTCGTAGAAGACGTAGCCCAATCTGGAATCATTCTCATGATCCCAGATGTGTTGCCTAATTACTGCGCCATCGTCTATGCCCCACCAGTTACGAGTAGCGGTGATATTATTGGGCAAGATGTCTGCTATTGCGTCATAGGGCGAATTGTTAACGATGCTGCTCCAAAAAATTTTTCCTGTCCCATTGAACCCTCCACCTTGGTTCCATGTTATAACATTGTAATATTCGATTGTGAAATTGCCTAGTATACCACACATCTTGTTGCCTGAAACGGTAGAGTTAAGAACATAGCCATGGCCTGATAGCCCACTCATGTTGTTGTAGGTGATAATAGACTCATCGATATGCATGTTGATATACTCTGACGTGCTGTTTCGTGGCGTAGTGACCCCGTCTTGGCCATTACCTGAAATGTTGCAGTTTAAAATTGAGAGCGAGAACTCCTCAACAAGTAAGTGACCTGAGACTCCATTACCAGTGTTTTCAGTGATGTTGCATCCAGTAATTGACATACCAGATCCAGCCCATATTCCATCACCAGCGTTATCGGAAATGGTAGAGCGCTCAACTGTTATTGCTCCCTCAACATAGTTGCTTTTTATTCCACTTCCGTTATTTCCGTTGATATAACACTCAGTAACCGACATACTAGATCCTGTCCATATTCCGTCGCCACCATTTCCAGAAACACCATTTCCAAAAATAGTGGTGTTCGTGATTAGTGCTGGTCCAAGGATGCGGGTTCCATTACCACGATTGCTGGTGATACGACTGTTTTTGATTTGTCCCCCGTTTGATAGAATAACACCGTCCGTATTATTCGAGATTACGCAGTTGTCCATATCGATGGTATCTGTGTTAGTGATCCCGTGCCCACCGTTACTCGACACATTACTGTTTTTGATGCGCAGGGGGCTACTGAGGCTTAAACCGTCACCAGTGTTATCTGTTACTGTAAGGTTGTTGGCATAGCTCAACTTTCCCTCCACGCCCATGGCGCAATTTGAGATCACGCTGTTTGAAATGTTTGTTGGCACTATGAGTTTTACGCCCTTCTCGGCGTATTTGATAGCAACGTAATCCATAACGAAGACGTTTCCAGAGGACCACACACTTCCCCAAGCTCCTGGTGCTGGCGTTGTGGAGTTGCTTGTAAATGTTATATTATGTGTCAGATTTCCTCGTGCGAATAAACCGCCTGATATTATTAGATTTGTCCCGTCGGCAAATTCGACTACTACTCCTGGCTCTATAGTTAGGTTAGCTGTGGTCAACACATTTACGTCCTTTTCTACGATGTAGGGGCTTCCGGCTAAAGTCCACGTGGTATTTACAGCAATCGGTCCTCCAACTTTAGTCGATCCACTTTGAAATACTTGAACATAGCCTGACCTAACTAGCGACAGTATACCGGTTGAAAGAAGCGTAAATGTCACAGTTATCAAAAGAAAAATTAGCACTATTCCTGCAATTGCTTTCAGTTTCAATTCTTTTCACCTCCTTTCTCTTTCTCACCTATTATGTCAGTTAACTTATATAAAAGATTTAAACAGAAACTTCCATCAACAGACCAATGTTTTAAAAAATCGTTTCATACACCATGAATTGCGTCAGTCATGAATAAGAATGGAAAGCAGCTTCGAGGATGATACCAAGAATGAAGGGAAATCCGTCTGGCACCTACGGACATGCGATTAAAACACTCGTTTATGCGATCTATCCTTTTGCTGATTTCAATTTTAACTATTAAATTACAGACGTGGACGGATTTCAACTGTGAGAGAATCACCTTATATGGGGTTCTGGGGAGAGATATTTAGAAATCTTTGAAAATAGGATAAGAGAAAGATGGTGGAGGTCTTTGGTGTATGAAGAAGATGTTCTGGCTTTTAGACGTCAATTATGAGGTGAAAGAACACAAACCAGAGATGTGGATTTGGGGCATCGACGACGAAGACAAACGAATCCTCATCATCGACAGGAATTTTCTTCCCCACTTCTACTTGGTTGTAGAACAGAACGAAGACCCACTACTAATTATAGAAACAATAGAGTCACTTAAGACGGATTATCCGTTAATCAAGAAACTAGAACTCACAAATCGAAGATTTTTTGGAAAACCCGTAAACGCAATCAAGGTGGTTTGCCAAGACCCGGACGTTGTGTCAAAGTATGCAAAGACTCTAAAGAAAGTTAAGGGCGTAAAAGACTGTCTCGAAGACGACATTCGTTACTCTATGCGCTATCTGATAGACAACGGTGTCTTCCCGTGTAGCTGGCACGAAACAGAAGTCGAAGAAATAGAGAACAATCTTGGAGTACGAGTGGACAAAGTGTACGTCGCTAAGACATTTCCTCAAGCCATCGAAAAGACTGAGGTCCCAAAACTAAGAATCTTAGCCTTTTCAACAATCTCATACAGTCCTCAAGGCGCGCCAAAACCAGAAAGAAACCCAGTTGTCGTCATTTCGGTGTGCACAAATGCTGAAGAAGAGAAGCAGTTCATAGCGAAAGATTCCGACGACAAAAACGTGATTGAATCCTTCGTAAAGTGTGTTCGTGATTTCGACCCCGACATACTCGCCGGTTATGGCACCAATCAACAAGACTGGCCCTATCTACTGTCCCGCTCCAAAAAACTGGGCACAAAACTATCCGTAGACAGGGCGAACACCGAACCACACACAAGCGTTTACGGTCACATGTCCATCACTGGACGAGCAAACATAGACTTCTTCGATTTCGCAGACGAACTGCCTGAAGTGAAGATAAAGACTCTGGAAAACATAGCTGACTTCCTCGGCGTCGTGAAAATTGAAAAACGCACCTTGATCGAAAACATCGACTTTCCGAGCCATTGGGAGAACCCAGAGAAGCGTTCCACCTTGTTGAAGTTTTCCAGAGAAAACGCCCACTCAACAATAGGAATCGTCAACGCCATGCTGGATTTCGCTATGCAGCTGTCCAGTCTCGTTGGTTTACCCTTAGATCACGTTGGAACCGCTGCGGTTGGCTTTAGGGTCGAATGGTACCTGATCAAAGAGGCGTACAAAATCGGTGAACTCGTGCCCAAGAGGATAGAACGCCCCTACATTCCCTATGTGGGCGCTGTGGTTTTAGAACCCAGACCCGGAGTCCATGAGAACGTTGCAGTCCTCGATTTCAAGGCTATGTACCCAAACATAATGATAACCGAGAACCTCTCACCCGACACCTACATCTCCCCATCAGAACCCGAACCACCCTGCGGGGTAAACATCGCCCCGGAAGTGAAACACAGATTCCGCAAGGAACCAGCGGGCTTCTACAAACAGGTGCTCTCAAGTCTCATAGGCGTGCGGGATGAAATCCGAGTGAAAATGAGAAAACTTGACCCCAAAAGAGCGGAATACCGTGTCTTAGATGCTCGCCAGAAGGCTGTAAAAGTGATTACGAACGCCTCTTACGGTTACACGGGGTGGATAAGCGCACGCTGGTACATAAAACCTGTTGCAGAAGCGGCAACAGCGTGGGGTCGCCACTCCATCTTGTACACGATAGATTTGGCAAAGAAAATCGGATTAGAGGTCATTTATGGTGACACCGACAGCGTTTTCGTGAAGCATGATCCCGACAAGGTCGAAAAACTTTCTGAAGCGATCAGTGAAAGATTTGGACTTGAGATAAAGCCTGACCAGATTTATGTTCGAATCCTGTTCACCGAAGCCAAGAAAAGGTATTGCGGGCTCCTCTCAGACGGACGCCTAGACACGGTGGGCTTGGAGGTGGTGAGAGGCGACTGGGCAGCGGTAGCCAAGAACGTGCAGGAAAGAGTGCTGGAGATAATCCTTAAGGAACAAGCTCCACAGAAAGCTGCAAAATTTGTGACTCAGTTCATCTCGGATTTAAGGGAAAAGAAGGTTCCTTACAAGGATTTGGTCATATGGAAGACTCTCACCAAACCAGTCGAGGAGTATGCTGTTAGGGCTCCCCACGTTGAAGCCGCAAAGAAGCTGATGGAAGAAGGGTGGGAATTATCCTTAGGCGACAAGATCGGCTATGTCATCGTCCTGGGGTCGGGGCGTTTGTATGAAAAAGCGAAGCCCTATGTTTTGGCTTCTTACGATGAGGTAGACATTGAATACTACGTGTCTAATCAGGTGGTTCCGGCTGCGTCTCGCATCCTTACTTTGTTCGGCATAGCAGAAGATACGTTGATGCCTTCTAAGACGCCAAAAACTCTCGTCGAGTTTGCGGGAAGTTAACCTGCAATGTCTGGGAATGTTAGTAGGCGTATGTTTAGCGGCGGTTTTACCACTTCGGAAATGCGGGCTGCGACTAAGTATTTCACGTTTTTCTCTGTCGCGACGTCTATGAGTCTTTGGGTTATTATGCCATCGAAGACCACGGTGTCAACTCCCTTGGCTTGTTGAAGTTTCTCGGCGAGTTCGCTGACTGGTAGTCGTTCCATCTGCTTCATTTTCTCGTTGAGCAATATCGCCTCTAAGGTTCCGTCTAACTCCTTAGCCACCTTGACGATTTGTTTGGGAACAAGGATTTTTCTTCGTTCTTCTTTGGGCTTGTATTCTTTGAGAAGGACTCTTTTCTGGAGGGCTTCCTCGATTTCTTTAGGAGTTAGTTCTTCGACTTCCTTTTGTGGCGGAGCCCGAGCGACGTACTTGACGTTAGCCACTTGCTTTAGTTCCTTGAGTATGAGGTCTCCTCCTCGGTCTCCGTCAAGAAATGCTGTGGTCTCTTTCTCACGACACAGTTTTATTATGGTCTCAGGGATTTTTGCTCCTTCCAGCGCGACGACGTTTTGCATTCCGTTTTTCAGCAAGTTTATCACGTCTGCTCTGCCCTCAACAATGATTATCTCTTTTGCGCTTTCGACATCGGGTCCTGCACTCAGTTCTTCTGGTCCATATTTTTCAACCCTAGCTATTCTCAGTGTTTCTGATACTTCTCTGAAGATTTCTTCTGTTCCAGGCATCGCTTCTATGGTCCATTCTTTGAGGATTTCTTTTGCCCTTTCTATGATTATCTTTCGTCTGGCGTCACGTATGTCTTCGACTTTTTCTAGAGTGACGGTGGCGGAGCACGGTCCGACTCTGTTTATGCTTTCGAGGCTTGCTGCGATGATTGCTGTGGAGACTCTGTCGAGGCTTGTTGGAATGATTATGGTGCCTGTTGTCTTGTCCTTCTCAGACTTTAAACTGATTTCTATTCTTCCTATTCTTCCCGATTTCTGAAGTTCTCGGAGGTCCAGTTCAGGTCCAAACAATCCTTCTGTTTGTCCAAAAACCGCTCCAATCACGTCGGGTTTTTCAACCACTCCTTCTATCTCGAAGGAGGCACGAACCACATACTTTACAGTAAGTGCTTGTGATGAACCCATTAAATATCACCTCAATCAAGTTTTAATTCCACTTTAGTAATCATAACGTGGTGCTTTAACCATAAATTGCTTTGCGCCTAGTTATACTTTACTATACTCCCTTCTATATTAATAAGCCGTAAATGAGAGTTTGAAAGGTTCTAAGATGAGTTAGTGATGTTAGTATTTCAACTGGTCGTTTGTTGTGCGTGTGTGTCTAGGTCTCTATAGAGGGGGGAGAGGTGGTAAGGCTTGGGATTTTTGGTTTGTTGTCGGGAGTTAGTAGGTCGGGTTTCAGGGGCGATGCCGAAGGGTTGGAAGGTTTTAAGATATAATTGGTATTAGTATTTTAGTTGGTTGTTAGTGGGATTATTGTGGAGTAGGTGGATGGTTGAGTCGGTCTAGGCTTGAGAGGGATGTTGCTGGTGAGTATAACACTTTTCGGGTTTATCTTTTGATGCTTAGGGTGAAGAAGGTTTCTGGTAGAGACGTTGCCCATCAGCTTGGGTTCTCTAGTCCTGCTTTGGCGGTTCATCATCTTGAGAAGTTGAGTAATCTGAGGCTGGTTAGGAAAGATGAATATGGTGTCTATCATGTTGTCCCTCAAAAGTTTGGGATGCTGAAGTTTTTCTTTGTCGTGAGAAAGTTTATTCTTCCAAGAAGTTTCTTCTACGCTCTTTTGTATGGGGCTTTGGCTGTTTTTTCGTTCCTTATGCTTTTTGGATCGGTGAGGAATGTGGCGCTTTTGTTTTCGTTGTTGGGCTTTGGAATTCACCTTATAGAGACTATACAATTCTACAGAATTCTCCCAAAAACTACTGTTCAAGAAGTAGAACAGTCTGTTCAAGAAAATGATTAATATAGTTTGATTTAACTAGTATCTTCTGGAGTACAAAGAGATGATTTTGTCGCCTAAACAGATGGCTATTCTTTGTATACTATCGGTGCTCCTTGGTTCAGCGGCTGTGTGGGGGTTAAGAGCAGCAGGTCGGATGGTTGCAACTGCGGGAGGAGCTGCTGTAGTGGAAGCATCACATTCTCCTTTGAGACTAATAATGATACTCAACAAAACAACATTTAAGGTTAAAGAACCCTTGAATATCCACCTTATCTTAGAAAACATAGGAAATGAAACCTTAACTCTGTGTTTTAGCGATGGCATTGACTTTCCTGTTTTCGTGGTGTATGATGAAAAGGGTTCAAAGGTTTTTGACCTACGTGAAGATTTGTTCTTGATCCCAAGCCATCAACCCTTTGACCTACCTCCAAAACAAAGCAATGGAGTAGCACTAACTTGGTATCTTGAACTCCAACCGGGAACATATCAAATTGTTGGCATATATAACGGCGGGCTCGGCTTCATGCTTGGCTTTACCATAAAAACGGAGCCAATAACTATAACTATCGTGTCATGAAACTCTCCTAGATACCTCTGTACAGCTACCTTTCAGAATCTGCGCACACTAAAAAGTCTGATTCTTTTTACTCTACTTTTCTCTTCAAAGTTTCCAAATAAGTCACCAAACCCTCAACGTCCTTGACACCCCGTCCCGCAAGTTTCAGAAGTCTTTTCCAAAAGAGCGTGTTAGGTTTTATCCTCATTTCTTGAAGGTGCCGCGCCATGCGTTTGGTCCACTCTCTGCCTCGTCTGTCAAAGTCCATCAAGAGAATGATTTCACCCTTTCCAGCATTCACCACTTCATCTACAATGTCGATGAAAGTTTTCCCAGAAGCCTTTGCGGAGATGATTTTTCCTGTGACAGAGAGACGACGTAGGGCGTCGACATCGCTGGGTCCTTCAACGACTATCAAGGTGCCTTTCGCTGATTCTTTCGCCAGTTTGTCTAAAAGTTCTAAAATTCTTTCCAGTCTTTCTTCCAGATGAGTCGACAAGATTCTTACCTAGTGACTTCGGCTCTCTTTATGGTTTCTAGGCATTGCCTCGCTTCTTTGTTTCTTTCAAAGTACTTTCTGACGGGTTCAAGGATTTTTGTTAGTTCTTCTGCAACCGCGTTTTTCAAGTCCATTGGGTGTAATTCCCCTTTCCTGTAGGTATTCAGCAGTTCTTCGAAGGTGTTGAACTCGATGTTTCCACCAAATTTAGCGGTTCTCTCTATCTCAAAGGTTTTTAGTTCCCTGAAGATGATGTACTTGCAAATGTCTAATATCGGGTTGAATTCAATCGTCTTTTCTGGGCAAAAGGCGTTGGCGATTTTTCTTCTTATGTCTTCTGGAGAGTCGTAAACGAAGACGCATGTCTCTGGCTTGCTTTTAGACATTTTGGCTGAAGATAGGGCTTCTTTCTCTTTGTCCTCTGGGATTGGCCAGATGGCTGGCTTCTCCAACCCCTGAAGTAGGTGATGATGGACGCATATTGGTTTCCAGTATCCCAGTTTTTCTCCGATTTCCCTTGCCACAACATTTGCCTTTCTCTGGTCTAAGCCTAGTTGACAGATTTTGACGTCTAGTTGGAATATGTCTGCGACTTGCATTGGAGTGTACATGAAGTCTGAGACGTACTTAGCCTCTGTTTCCTTCCTACCCGCAATCTCTAGGGTTCTTCTCGTTCTCGCTATAGTCAGGTTTTTTGCGACTGAGATTGTTTTTGCCCAGTAATCTAAGTCGTCGTAGAGTTGGTCTGAGTAGATGAATTCGACCCCACTCTCTGGAACGCCCAAGGCTATCCAAGAGTGCTTAAAGTGGTCTGCGGATTTTCTTATGAGTTCCAGATCGCCGCCCAGTTTGTTGTTTATCCATGCGTGCCATGTTGAAAGATACGCTTTGAACCGTATTCCAGCCTCTATCAGGTCCTTCATCTTGTAGGCGCATATTAGGCCAGTTCCCAAGTGCACCAGACCAGAGGGTTCCCAACCGTTGTAGGCGATTGGATGTTCCTCGGTCTCTAAGAGTTGTCGCAGGTCTCTAGGCGTCAAAACTTCTTCTGTCGGTAATCTGCCAATCAAGTCAATCTTTGTCTCAATGTCCAAACTCTTGCACAATCCTTTTGACGTTTTTATTGATAAAGGACGGATTAACTTAAAAGTTCTTGTTGTCACCTTTATAAGAGATTTATGAGGCTGCTGAAGCAGCGGCGGCTGCCGCGGCTGCATCGGCGATGTCGAACAGGACCATTGCTGTTGCTATAGAAATAATGTTGTTTCTGAAATTGGGCTGCAATTGACTAATTCTTAATTCGTACTTTCGAGAAAACAGTCCCTTGGTCTTCATCCATGCTTCTTCTTCACTTTTAGCGTCATAGAAAATGTAATGAACGTTAAAGACGCCCTGTCTATCTACTTTCAACCATTGCATGCCAGACTCCGTATACAGCGTAAGAGGGTATTTTCCTATTTTAGGGAGCGAATGACAGAAGGGATTCCCCGTTTCATCCATCAGTTGATACCATTGTCGAAAAAAGCCGTGTCGGCTTAGCAGGCGTCTCTCTTTGTCGAGCAGAAACTCGATTTGCGCATTCCTACGGTTAAGTTCGTCTATTGCTACTAGATTATTATTTTCGTCGAAAACATCTGTTTTATACTTCCAGAATCCATGTAACCGTATTGTGTATGCGCTCATTGTCGCACGCATCCTGTTTCTGGCTTCATTAGGTTATATCGCGGGCGCTTTGTGTCCCACGCTCCTAACCCTTAACCTCATAGTAGAGCATGGCGCTCCTCTTGGTTAAGCTCTCTCTAACATGGGTGGTTTTGTTGCGCCCGCGCCCACCGTGTCCCATGCCTGGGTTAACCCTTCGTCATTGGTAGATGAGGGTTCATCTTCCTCTGTTGAGTCCGTCTGCATGAGCCAGTTGAGGTTTCGGTGGGATTCTGGTATTGCTCGTGTCATCGCTAATATCGATATGGTGGTTTGGGTTTAGATAAGTTTTCCTAAATTCAGAGAGTTTTCTCAAAGTTAATCATCTGAAAGACTGGTTTGTATCCAGCTTTTTGGTATAATCTTATCGCTGGGTTGTTAGTTTTGGGTGTGCCCACATAGGAGTATTGGCATCCCTGATTCTTGAACCATTCGTGTATTTCAGCCATTAACGAATAGGCGATGCCCTTTCTCCGAAATTCTGGAAAAACCCCCCAACTCGGCAATTACTCCATGCAGTGGGCGATATTTTGATTTTGGCATAAACGCAATGACAAAGCCTGCAACCTCGTTTTCAAGCGTTGCAACCTTCCAGCATTCTGGTGGAGAAGATCCGTATTTGCCATTCTTTATCGCTTGAAGTACCCTTATGTTTGCGTCAGGATTAGAAATATTTGGATCAAGCCCATGGATTGCTATATCCTCGGGCGTCGTCATATAGGCTCTTCTGGTGAACTCTACAAATTTCTCTAGGGAAAACTCGTTTCCATTAACGAGGTGAAGATTTTTGATCTTCTGCAGGGTCATTTTTACTCTCTGTAAATTTACCAATAACATTACGCCCACGTAGCCTTTCTGCTTAAACCCGAATTTCTGATATAGGGTCATAAGCCATTCTACAGTTTCGGGTTTTTCATAGGGGTACCTCAGCATAGATTTAACCTTGGGTGCACGGTTTTGTCGCAGCCAAGAAAATGCTTCGTTGATGAGGGCTTCACCTACTCCCATGTTTCTGTATTTTAGGGGAACCGCTGGTTGCCATCTTTCAAAGATGCCGACGTTTCCCTTAACTTTCACACCCAAGACACCTAGGATTTCCCGAGTGTCTTGTGACTTTGCTACAAGATAGATGCTTCCAGGCTTTCCGAATTCTCTCACAATCTCTTCAGTTTCTTCATCTCGGTTATAGTCGAAAAGCCTAGGGTTTTTAAACCAATGGACATCTGCCATACTTTTAGTCCAGTATCGCAGATATTGCTCCACAGAGTAAACCCTTTCCACAGTAACCTTCATCTTTATGAGCACCAATCACTCTGCAACATTTCTTCAAACGTAGTCAGAGCCAACTTCAATTGATTCACGTGCTTGATAATCGATATACTTGAGTCCTTAGGGTTGAATCCGCTTCTTCGCTGAGACAAGTAATGTGGCTATGACTAAGGTTGAATCAATGTAGTCGCCTCTCAACACCCCGTTAAACACCTTATTGAAATCCACCATTTCTATGTTCATTATTTCTTTGGGGTCGAAGTTTCCCTTCGGCTTGAGATTTTGTGTGAAGAAAATTTCAACTGTTCCTGGACCCATGTTACTTGGAGCCCAAGTGAACCTTCCAATCCATTCGAGCTTTTCGGCGGTGTAGCCCGTCTCTTCCTCAAGTTCTCTTAGGGCTGCCTCTTCAGATGTTTCATCAATCTGTATTCCTCCGGCTGGCAAATCGTGTATTAGTTTTCGAAAGGGATGCCTATACTGCTTTGTGAGAATAATCTTGTTGTCCCGGGTGAAAGCCGCTACCGCCACAGCGCTTGGACCTTCTAAACCCTTGAAGTAGACCCACTCGTGCCTTGAACCATCGGCAAACTCTAGAACGTCTTCAACGATGAGCCTGCCATGCTTGTTGTAGACGGTTCTGGACTCCACAACCTTTACGCTATCAAACTTACCCACCAAATTTCCACTTTCCTTCCTCTTATAATTCTGTGAGGTTAAAATTGAATCTTCTCGATAGGGTGCTCAGATCGTTGAGTACGTAAGTGAACACGTAGCCCCTCCATTCTCCCCATCTGTTCTCCGCTATCTTTTTGAGCTTTGAAATGATGCTCCGAGGTGATTCTGCCTCCTCTCTGAAGAGAAGCAGGTTGAATATTTTTGCGCTCCAGACGTCGAGCGCGAATCCTGGATGAGGCGAGACTATGTCAGCCGAGTATTCGCCTATTCCCTTTAGTTCCATTAGCTTAGCCTTTGCTTCTTCTGCCGACATCTTTTCGAGTTCTTGGAGCGTTGGGAAACCCTTGCATATGGCTTGAGCGATATCCTTTAGAGTCTTGGCTCTGTACCCGAGCTTGCACCTCTCTTCGAGTTCTCTCACATCGGCTTTGGCTATTCTCTCTGGAGAAGGCCAGTACGAAATCTCTTTTCCGTCGAACCTTATTTTCTCGCCGTACTCCTTGATCAGCAGGTTCATCATCTGGTCGCTTCTCCTTATCGGGGCCATCTGCAATGTCAGAGCCAAAATGAGTCTGGGAAAGATGTCTGGCTGCTTGGTTCTCCTCGTCCCATACAGGTCTTCAACCAATGCTTTAACAAGAGGATCGTGCTCAGCAAGGGCGTAAAATTCTCTGATGTCTTCGTTCGTGCCGAGCATCCAGGCCACCACTTCTGAGAGTTCTGTTCTCCTTTTCACGCTCACCTTTTCACGAGAGAACACTGTGCAAGATACCTCGGGCTTCTCCACAGTTCCTTCAGATTTCAGCTTCAACCCAAACATCTCTTCAGAACTCAGCCTCATCCCAGTCCAGAGAGTGCCATCTTCAAATGTCTCGAAGGGTGTTAAAAACGACCACCCAGCAGGCTTATGGACTGTCAGCGAAAAGTCATAAGGCGGAATGGCTCTAAGCTTGAGAGCAGTCGAACACGACAAATCACTAACCGACATAAATGGTACCCTTCAAATTTTTTGCTTTTTCATCCTTTAACCTTCTCATCACAGGCTTCGAATGGCAAGAAACTAATTATTTTTATGATTACCATAACCTTTCTCTTGGTGAAACAAGCGATAAAGATTACTGAGTGCGCGCGTATCTTACAAACCCTCAAATCCAGAATTTGCTAAAAGGTGAATACAGTAAAAGGATGCAATATTGCGGCGGCTAAGCGAAAATTACAAATCTTAGAACTCACCGTGTTTTGTTGAGGTTGTATAGTTGAACATTAAGACAGTTAATATAACTTTTCGTGTGTCGAATTTGCAAGAAGCGGTGAACTTTTACGAAAACATTCTTGGTCTTCCGAAGAAGTCTCAGTGGCCGACTTACGTGGTTTTTGATGTGTGCGGGATGATGTTGGGTATAGAACCTGGAGGAGAGAGAGGCGTCAAGAAGGGTGCACCAGACATCAATTTGCAGGTTGATAATGTAGATGAGACGTACAGAGACCTAAAAAGCAAGGGAGTCAAATTCCTCACTGAGCCCAAAGACCAGACGTGGGGCGCTCGAACGGCTGATTTTGCGGACCCTGATGGAAACGTGTTCACCTTGGTGCAACTTAAGAAATGATGTTAGGTGAGTGAATCCTAATGGAAAGTGAGAAGGTGATAGGAGCAAGAAGGAATGAGGTGGGGTATTGTGGTAATTACTGCCGAACTTGTCATTGGTTTACTGATGCTTTGAGAAAGCCTGCCGCACAACTACTGGATTTAGTCAAAAGCCATTTCGAGGTTGCTGGCTGGATTAACTACAAGGGTGGCAATTCCAAGGAAACAATCAAGGGACTCGAAATACTCTCTAAGTGTGCATGCTCCTTCAATTGCAAAGGTGGCAGCGGCTGGGGTGAGTGCCCAGTTCGCAAATGCTGCATTGCGAAAGGCGTTGATTTCTGTTTTGAATGTCCAGAGTTTCCATGCAAAACAAATTGGAGTGAAAAAAGCGAGCATGCTAATGCTTTTACGGCTAAAATGATGGAGCGACTCCAAGAAATGAAAAAGATTGGCGTGGAAGAATGGATTAAAAAACAGTGGGAGTAAGTTAAAAAGCCACTAGTAGGATTGATTTTCGCGCAATCTTACTTTAATCGCACCTAATTTTAAGGCAAGCGCTATTTTGTTATTTCTCTGCCTATTATAACTCTCATTATTTCACTTGTTCCACCAGCAGCAATTGTTTCCAGGGCATCCCTAAGATAGCGCATTATGTGAAATTCCGACAACGTTCCATATGCTCCATGAATCTGAATAGCTTTTACAGCAGTTCTTCTCGCAACTTCACTTGAATAAGCCTTCGCCATCGCAATTTCTTTCTGAATCTCCTTACCACTCTTGCCACTATCAAGCAGCCAAGCAGTGTAGTAGGCTAGCCATTTTGCAGCCTCAATTTCCATTGCCATGTCTGCTAACATGAATTGCACTGCCTGAAGCTCGGCGATAGGCTTTCCATACAACGTTCTTTCTTTAGCGAACTTTAACGCTGCCTCGTAAGCCGCCTCTGCAACGCCCAAAGCAACTCCTGTGCATCCGGTTCTGCCGATTTCCGAAATTGTTGTCAACGAAGCTTTAAGTCCGTCTCCTTCTTTGCCAACCAAGTTTGCTTTAGGTATTCTGCAATCTTTGAATACGAGCTCTGAAACTTCCATTGCCCGAAGCCCTGCATGCTTTTCTCTCATCCCAGCCTCAAAGCCCGTTGTACCCTTCTCAACGACAAATGTGCTTAACCCGTTTGAGCCTTCTCCTGTTCGTGCAATGAAAACGCAAATGTCTGCTACACTGCCATTTGTAATGAAGCATTTACTTCCATCAATAACGTATTCGTCGTCTCTTACTCTTGCTTTAGTCATTATTGAAAGCGGGTCAGAGCCACCTGAAGCCTCTGTAACAGCCATGCACATTATTTTCTCCCCTCGTACAACCGGTGGAATATATTTCTCTTTTTGCTCTTCTGTTCCAAAATGAAGCAACGCCCATAAACCTAAAGGCGTAGCTTGGAGAAAAAGCCCAAAAGAGGCGCATGCACGTGAGATTTCTTCTATACTTATCATTCTGGCGAGGTGCCCCATTGGCGAACCGCCGTATTCTGTGGGTATAACAATTCCTATGAGACCCAAATCAGCAATTTTTTTTATGATTTCTCTAGGAAATTCTCCTTTCTCATCTAGTTCAAAAGCCTTAGGCATCAGTTCCTTTTCTGCAAACGTTCGGATACTATTCCTCATTATTTCCTGTTCAGATGTGAGGCTGAAATCCATATTATCCCTTCCCAAATGAAGAATAGAAGCCCAAATATAATCTTAAGCTAATGGCGCGCTTGCTCGCTCGAAAAACCGACATAAAAAAAAGGAGTTTGCCTAGAGGATCACCAATCGTTGTTGTAAAGCCTTTTCGCTAATGTTTGAGGTATTTACTTCGTTTCTTGGTTTGCTTAAAAGACGACTGGTGCTACAATGAATGCACACCCATCGTAGTCTTTTCCCATCTCCGCGGCTCTGAACAGAAATGGATGCGGTTTTTCCTTTAAAGCAAATGCATGAACTTCGCCGAAATTGGTTTCCAAGAACTGATGTACAACTCCTAACATCTGAATAGAAAGGTGATACTCCAAGTCTGGATGGCTGACGACTAGTTCTTTAGCTCTCTTTCCTTTTTTCTCACATTCCTTCAGGCATAGTTTGAAGTCTTCGATTGTGATTGGCTTATATTGTGCGAAAAACTCTTTGTTGCAGTTCTCTTGTGCGATGAGACCTATCACTTTTCTTTCGTCGGTGATGAGGTCCATTCCGTGGAACTTTGAAGTAGCCTTTTGCATTTTTGTTCCGGTCTCCTCCTCAAATTGTTCCGCAAATCCGATTATACTCATACGCTCACCTCGCAACGTTGATTCAAGTTTATTCCAAATTTGGTCGACATCTTTGACGAACCTTGCGATTTCAAGTCCTTTCTTCGTGAGTTTGTAGACAACGCCTTCTTTGACAATCACAGAATTCTCTAGCAGAAAGTTGAGATGATAGTTGAAGGTTCCAGTGCTAGTTAGATGTCTCACATATTCTGCAGAATCCAGTAGGTCGGAATAAGCAGCTTTTCCAGCCTCATTCAAACGTCTTATGATACTATTCCTCGTTGGGTCGACAATGATGGAGAACACGTCGCTTTTTCTCAAAGATGTCACCAACAACACGTAAATCAATGAATGGGTTGCATTTAGCATTTTTTGACTACAACTTCGTCATCATCCAAACAAAACATGTCCTCGAATTTTTCATTCGGGTTTCAACTGCTTTCATAGTGGTGAAACCTAACAGAGCCTAAGGCAACGCCCATTCCAAAATCAGACGCCTAAGACAACAGTTTCTTTCGACGCTCATTGAAAAAAGCAAAAATTTTTCGGTTTTTCAAAAAGGATAGAAGACTTGGAGCGCTGATGAAGCGGAGAAACTTGATTTCGTGTGAAAATAGTGGCACCCTTTCTATTGTAGAATTTCTTCCAGGTTAATTTCAAATACGCTCACTGGATTTTCTAGTTTCCACGCTTCCAGAACTTTTGGATGAATTTCGCCTATGATTCCAACTTCTTTATTCTCGACCATGATTTTTCCATTTCTGCCATCTATAAAGCTATCATGCTTGCTCTCTCTTATGCCGTATTTTAATCCCAAATTTAAGAGGAGTGCGTCTAAGATTGCTTTGATTTCTGTGAAGTTTGCGTTGGCATGTATAATGGCGCATGCGAGTTTTTGAATATCTCTTGTTTTGTTTTCTTCCTTTTCATCAAAAACTGTGATGTAGCCTGCTTCGAATACTTTTTGGGGGTACTCAACATGTGTATTGTGACTTAGAAACTCCATGAGGCTTGGCAAAAGCCAGTTTCGTAGGCATGTGAAAGTCAGCATCTTTGGATTAGAGATTTCAACAACCTTGCCTGCTTTTAGGTTCATTTTGCTAAACAATGTCTCTGGATTAGACATTGAAAACGTCAAGGTTTCTTGGAACTCCAGACCTATCATAATTTCTCGGACTAAATCGCTGAAATGTTTTTGAGAAGATACAGCCCCAATAGTTGGTAGTTGTGGCCATCGAGGCTTAATGTTATTGTATCCATACGCTATTGCAATGTCTTCTACTATGTCTACGGCGTGCATGATGTCTATTCGGTAACATGGAATCTCCACCATGACACTGTCCTCTAAAACTTTGCTAACGCCAAAACGTGCCTTTTGCAGTAAATCTACAGTTTCCTTTGTCTTCAAGTCAAAACCTAAAACCTTATTCACAAACTTCACGTCCAACGGCATAGTTTGTGTCTTCAACTCAGGCGTCACAACTTTCTTCAATTCTGCGTGAGGATATTGAACAGTTGCAGAATAGATTTTTCCTCCACGGTCAGCTAAAGAAACCGCAACTGTGGTTAAGGTGTTTAAAACAGTTTCATGAACCGTGCCAGTAACTTCAATTAACACTTCATTAACATTACCAGTTATTTTTCCCAAGTCGTTAGAATTAATTACTGGCGGAAATGAAAGAATTTTTTCTTCAGAATCCTTGAGTATGGGCCAAACTTCATGTCTGCGGACAATGTCGCCGTATTCTATTCCCTTTGGATGTTTTTCGAGAATTTCCTTCAAACTCATCTTTTCTTCAAAGCCAAGTGGCACAAAACTTACTTCACTTGGTTTTGCAATTCCATAATGCAGAGGTGGAGCGATTAAGCTGAAATTGTATAGTCCTATCGAGGCTCTTTGTCTTCTTCTTCCATAAGTTTGGTCAAGTTTATCTTGCAGATGCATTGCTTGACGAATAACTGTGTCGTTTAGTTTGACATCTTTGATTACTGCACACGCGATGTATGGACGTATATTCTTCAACTTGGAATCAACATTAACTCTCACACCTGAATCACCACTAACCGAATATTCTTTCAGTCCTTTCTCAAAGCCTAGAAATCCACGTAACGCCCTTGCTAAACCTTCAACATGCCACAAATCTGGACGATTACTGTCCTTAATTTCTATGTGCACCTCATGTCCGTTAAAGAGCGTGACTGCTCCCTTCACGTAAGAAAGTATTTCATCGAGTTCATCAGCTTCTTTGGGCAGTTTTACTCCAAGCAATTTCTGGAAATCTTCGAAATCGATTTGAATCGTTGGCATCTCACGTCAACTCCTTATGTCTTATCCAATCCAAGTCCTGTGAGAACAGGTAGCGAATATCATCGATTTTGGCTTTCATCATGAACAACCTGTCCACGCCGAGTCCCCAAGCAATTACCGGAACCTTAATGCCCAGTGGCAACGTGACTTCTGGTCGAAAAATTCCAGAGCCACCAAACTCAAGCCACCCATAGCCTTCTCTGTAAGCGACCAACTCAACGCTTGGCTCTGTGAAAGGGAAATAGTCAGGTCTAAATTTGACTCTGTCAGCATCAGCAACCTCTATGGCAAATTTCTCCAAAACTCCTAGCAAATCCCGCAACGTCAGACTTTCATCTACTACTATGCCCTCAACTTGATTGAACTCGGTCAAATGAATCTTGTCAATTACATCTGGCCTGTAGCAGCGGGCTATCGAGAAATATTTTCCAGGAATCTCCAAGCCTTCACTTAGCAATGTTCTGGCGCTTTGAGCTGTTCCGTGAGAACGCAACATTAAGCGTTTAGCCTCTTTTACGGAGAACTTGTATTCCCATCCTTTGGAACCTGTTTTCCATCCATTTTCGTGTGTTGCTTTCACGTTCTTTAAGGGAATCGTGTAATGAGCATCTAGCTGACCGTATTTTGGTGATTCTATCAGATAGACGCCGTGTATCTCGCGTGCTGGGTGATCTTGTGGCGTGTAAAGGCTGTCAAAATTGAAGAACATTAATTCCACAAGTGGACCAGTCATTTCTTTGAAGCCGAGTGCAACAAGTTTTGCGGTAAGATCATCTAGGAACTTCATGTATGGTTGCTTTTTTCCAGGCCAAACCCTTGCAACTGGTGCTTCAATGTTGTATTTTCGTAATTTAACTTCGCGCCATTTTCCGCTTACGATAAGTTCTGGAGACAATTGGCTGACTTCTTCAACTAGTTTGATGCCTCGTTTTACTAGTTGCCTGCCAGTTCCAGTTAGTTCTAATACTCTAAGTGTTTGTTTCTTAATTTCCGCAAGGTTTCTACTACTCAAAATGGAAACAGTTTCTTTCAGTTCTTTGTCGAGGTCTTCTACAATTTGCGAACCTTTTGGATGCAAAAGAGAAAGAAGTTTCTCATCTGCTCCGAATGGAGGCTCCTTTGTCTTCCATTTTGGATCAAGAACAAGTTCACCCTCTTTTGCTGATGCCCATTCTTTTCGGTGTAGCCATCCTAATGCTATTGTTAAAAACTTGTTCTCTAAACCTGATTTTTCAAAAACTTCTTTGACTGAAGCCTCACCACCCAATTTCATCAATGCGCTGATCAGCCTTCGTTCTGGAAGTCCCTTCTTCGCGTGAGATTTTCCCTCTTCACTAAGCGCAACCACGGTCTGTTTTTGCTCATTGATTTGAATCATCTTCTTTGTTAAGAGGGATAATGCGGCACGCATGACCGCAGCGTGAGCTAACCCACTGATTTCAATTATTTGATCTACATGTCCTCTTCCTCCGAGCCTTTGTAAAGCAAGCAGAATCTTCCGTTCGTTTTCTCTAAGTTCAATCATCATGTTCTCCTCCTGGACCCGCTTAGGTTGTGCTTTTCTCTCGTTTGTTGATAATGTAGTTTATGGTTGTTATAGAATTTCTTCAGAAGTTTTAGAGGTGGGTGCCCTTGTCTGGGCTGAAGAACGGTTAGAAGACGAGTTATGGAAATTGGTAGGGCATCCCTTCACCAACACGAAAGATGCGAAGAAAGGTTATTTATATTTTATGTAGTTATGTTCAGTGCTGAATTGACTAAGATTCCGCCTCTCCTTTCTTTGGCTGTCCTGTCTTCGCCGCCCTGTTTGCTTTAGCAAACGCTGACAATCCTAGAATCTCCCCCCTCACCACGTCCATCGGAAGGGCAAACACAATGGTGTTGCTCGGGTCAAAACTGATGTCCTCCAAACTCGACAATGTCCGCAGGTACATCGCCCGACTGCTCATCTTCTGCACCGCCTGCTCCAGGTTTCCAGCCGCCGTCAACTCACCCTCACTCTTGATAATCACCGCCCGTTTCTCTCGCTCAGCTTCAGCCTGTCGTGCGATCACTCGCTTCATGTCCTCTGGCAACTCCACGTTCTGCAATTTCACCGAAATAATGTCCACTCCCCATTCCTGTGTCTCCATCTCCACAATTTTTTCGATTTTGTTCGCAATCTCATCTCGTCGCGCCAACAACTCGTCTAACTCCACATCCCCCACAACATCCCGCATTGTCGTCTGTGCATACTTCATCACGCTGTTCCACACGTTCTGAATGTTAACAAGGCTGTCCTTTGTATTCACCACTTTCATGAACACCACTGCGTCAACACTCACACTGATGTTATCCTTGGTCATGACCTCTTGCCGTGAAACGTCTAGGGTTATGATTCGCTTGTCCTGCTTCAGAAAACTCTCAGCCATTGGCCACTTAAAGAAGAAACCAGGTCCTACAAGCCTTTGAAACTTCCCGAAGCGCAATATAATGGCTTCCTCCCATTCCTTGTTGATCGCCACCGTCATAGGCAAAAACGCTACTGAAGCGAATGATACACCGAAGAACAAGGTAGACACTATTGATGGAAAGACAAGAAGGGCCAACGCCAGAAACACCAGAAAAAGCACTAGAAAGAATGCGAATGGAGCAGGAGAACCCGAATACTCCTCACCCTTCTTCGTCGCAACAGCTTCAGCCACAGTTTCGCTCATTTCCAAATTCACCTCCCTTATGTTACCAACTACTATTTTCAAGACCTATTTCCTTTTTGGTGCAAATGGTCTTTCTGCTACTTAGTATATTTTGGTGTATAATGGTAAGGAAACAAAGAACAGAACATTGAAGAGTGATGAACATGTGCTCTTAAGAACGAATGTCTCATGGGCATTCAATGGTTCTTTCAACTGCTTCAAATGTGATTTCTTTGTCTATTTTATCTGTTTTGACAATATGGTACGGATAAGTAAACGCCTCGAACACACAGCATCCTTTGCCTGGATATGTTTTCTCCACCTTAACCACCACTGAGTGATTCATATCGAATATATTTTGGATTTCTATTCCATACCCACCAGTATTGAATTCTCCCATGAAAACTGCAATAATTGTGAATTCCGAGAAATCTACTTCGGGTGGTGGGCGTTGAGGTATGGAGATGTCATGGCGGTTCCACAGATTTGTCCATTCTTCTTCGTTTTGTATAACGTAGTATGCTGGGGATCTGTGCATCGAAAAATATCCCTTCTCAATTGTTTGAAATTCCATTTGTCTTGATTCGGAGAATTCATCATTTAATTGATTGTTTACTGCGTGCAAATGAATATTTACTATTACAGATGTAACTACTGCACTTATCATAAAGACTGAAAGAAGGAATCCTAACTTTCCCAAACTCTCTACCCAAGTAATGGCTTGCGCTTGAGACTATTTAATTCTAGAGATTAGAACAGCAGACTTCGTCTACGGACTCTGCAGTATTTCCCTTGCCATATCAACGAATTTTCGTCGTTCGCGCTGATGTTTGTTGATGAATTTCAAAATGGTTTCAATTGTTTGATTCTTGTGTTCTCCGCACAGGAGTTTCCCGCTTTTGCAGTCGTGGTAGACTCGGATGACTTTGTCGTCGTCTTCCACGAATTGATACATGTCCAGTTGATACACCGGGCAGATGTCGGGGTTTCCCCCGAGTTCCCGCTGCTCCTTAATCGTGGGTCTTCCACCCGTGAATGCATTTGAAATTTTTTTGGCGATGGCTTCTGGCTTCTCGTGTAAGGTGAAGTAGCTTGTGGGGTTGCGTTTGCTCATTTTCGGCGACCCGTCTAGCCCTTTCATGATTTTGTGAACCGTGGATGACGGAAGGATGAAGTTGTATTTTCGGCGAAACTTGGCTGCGAGGTCCCTGGTGAGTCGCAAGTGGGGGTCTTGATCTACTCCGACGGGCACTACCGTTGGTTTGGGTCCGTCGAAATCCTTTAGTTGTGGCATCAAGATGTCTCCAGCCTGGATCAGTGCCGATAAGTAAAGCCCTATGTGGTGTTCTCCATAGATTGCTTTCATGGTAGCCAGGGTTGCACCTCTGCCAAAGATTATCGCTAAATCTTGGACTCGCCTCTCCTTGGATTGCTGATAAATGTAGCCCTTTTTCGGGTTGAACCCCAGAGCGAGGAGATCGGCGATGTTTCCTATGGCGTATTTTTGGCTTCTCTCGAAGGGGATTCTGTTGTCTTCGTAGGCTTCTACGTCTGCGATGCAGTAGAAAGCTGTGGCGCCTTGACTTTGAAAATAGATGACCTCTTGGGCGGTCATTAGGGTTCCGAGATGGAATTCTCCAGTGGGTTTTATTCCGCTCATCACCGCGAAGTCCTTGTGGTTTTTCATGGCTTCTAAGATGGGTTGGAGATCTCTATGACCGAAGACGACGTTGCGTCTCATGTACATGCTCGGGTTTGGCACTTGGCTTAACAATGGTCGGAAGGGTTGGATTCCGAACTCCTCGTAGAGGCGGTCGTAGTCTTCGATTATCGTTGTTCCGAAGGGGTCAATAATGGTTTTCTTATCATCGGTTGTTGACATGTGTTATCTGTCTCCATAAATCTTGGGTTCTTGAGTTGTGTGTGGCTGTTTAAAGGCTATTCGCTGGAAAAAGTTGGTCGCATCTACTACCAGACTTAATGCCAGTCCAAGGCGTTCACCTTAATCAAGGAACAAAATTACCTAGATGGGGTAATTAAACTTTCTGAAACAAAACATGAATTACTTAAGTTTATTTTGTATTTCTCTGGTTTAGTCCGCATAAATCTCTTGGAGCCTAAGAGGATCATAGCCGTTAATATTCCAATAACAGACAACCATGCTATCAGAGAAGGAAACTCTGGAATTACATATTCAATAGAGGGGTCGCCTGAAATATCTTTGGTTGGGGAATCCACGGTAACTACGTCAAAGGTTCCAACTGAAACGGTTACTGTAAAATAGACTTTATATGTTGTTCCCATCGTTAAAAGAACAGTTGGAGCATTAGATAATATAGTGAGTTCTTGAGTTTCCCAAGTTGACCACTCCAATGAAACATGGTGAGTTGAGTTTAGACTAATGTCTCCGAATAGATGCCCATGAATAACAATAATTATGGTGCCGACAGGAGTTGTATCAACGGTTATGGGTATGATAATAGATGGAGAATCACCAAGAATGTATTGTCCTCTAAGGGGCAAGGGAATCGACTTAGAACCACCCAAATCTGGTAGAGCAGGACGATCTATGTGATAGTCTACAGTTAATATTCCAGAATAAGGGGCTACTTCTAAATGACAGATAGCGGGCTCGTGCTCATTGGGAGAAGGAAACTCTCCGTATACTGAACCATTGTAGGTTGTCTCGCATTGGAGTGTTACATCTACATCAAAACTTATTTGTTCCAAAGGGCCATTATAACTAACACTGCTAGATACTACGTATGAGACACGTGTGGACTCTAATGGCATATCTCCGAAAGCTGTTCTAATACTTAAAGCATAGAGCAATACAAATATGCTTAAAAGCAAAGATAATTTTTTCATTATTGCACCATTTATTATGCCTATAATTGACTTTAAATGTTTTGTGCATCAATCAACATATCAAAATCAGCGAACATTGTACTGAGTATATGACCTTTGTGATAATAAACTTGAGTAAGTCAATTCTTCTGAAACAAAACTTAATAAATTTCAGAAGGGTGATAAAAGAAGTCTCTGAGTAAGGTGAGTTCGTTGGAAGTTAAGAAGGTTGATGTTGAACTATCGCAGGCTTATAGGCTCTTACACCCAGAACACACCATTTTACTGACTTGCAAGGACAAAAAAGGGAACGCAAACATCATAACCTTGGCTTGGAGCATGCCCGTCTCAGTGGAGCCTCCACTGCTCGCCCTAAGCATCCGCCCAACAAGACACTCCTATAAGATGATCAATGAAACAAAGGAGTTCGTGATCAACATTCCAACAATGGACATCGTTAAAGAAACCCTATTCTGTGGAAGAAGAAGTGGAAAACAACACGACAAGTTTAAAGAAACCGGTCTCACTCCTTCACCAGCCAAAACAGTGAAGCCACCCATAATAAAAGAATGCGTGGCTCATCTCGAGTGCAAATTGCGTCGAAAAATAACCGCAGGAGACCATATAATAATCGTTGGAGAAATAGTAACAGCCTATGTGAACGAAGGAGTTTTCGACAAAATCTATGACCTCAACAAGGTAAAACCCGTCTACCACATGGGTGGAGACGACTTCGCAACCCTCGCACCCAAAATTGTGAGCCCTCAACTAGAAAGGCAGAGTCGATCTTAGAATTAATAAGTTTCAGCTGGCTTTAATGCAACAACCTTTACTTTTGGTCTAAACTTTTTTAACTAACCTCCATTTAAAGGAACCCGTGTGTTACAATGACCACCCCAGAAGAGGTTCTCCAAAAATATCGAAAGGCGGGAAAAATCGCCGCTGAGGTTCGGAAAGAGACGAGGAGTTTTGTTAGAGAAGGCATGCCCATCATAGACTTGTGCGAAAAAGTTGAGTCCATGATTAGGAAAAAGGGCGGGAAGCCTGCCTTTCCCTGTAACGTATCCGTTAATGAAATCGCCGCACACTATACTTCTCCACCACATGACAAGCGACTCATCCCAGAAAATTCCATAGTCAAAGTGGATATTGGGGTGCACATTGATGGCTACATAGCCGACACCGCCGTAACCGTCTGCTTTAATCTAGAATACAACGGTCTTGTAAACGCCGCCGAAGAAGCCCTTAAAAAAGCCATCGAATCACTTCGTCCCGGGCTGTCTATGTCACAGTTTGGTTCAATGATTGAGAGAACCATTACTAGCCGGGGTTTCAAGCCCATATCCAACCTCACGGGTCATCAAGTGGGACGTTACCTGGTGCACACTGGAAGAGCTCTTCCGAACGTCTCTCACTTCTCTTTCTCCAAGGTAAACTTGGGAGAAATCTATGCCGTCGAGCCCTTTGTGACGCTTGCTGATGCAGCGGGTAAAGTGGACAGCGAACCCGAAGCGTACATCTTCCGTTTCATGAAACAAAAATCCCTGAGTGATCAATACGCTAAACGTCTTCTACTCTACATTCAAAAGAATTTTCACACTCTTCCCTTCACAGAACGGTGGCTTGAGGGATGTGTGCCTCAAAGCCATTACAAGACTGCATTCTCAGAACTTCTTTCTTCAAAGAGTTTGATGTCGTTTCCAGTGTTTGTTGAGGCGAGCCGAAAGCCAGTTGCCCAAGCTGAGCACACGGTCTTGATAGTAGAAGACGGTTGCCTAGTGTTGACTTAACCTATTCTTTCTCCTCGGCTTCTCTGTAGATTGAGTTAATTTGCATCTTTTCCTTGCATTTCGGGCACTCTTCGGCTTCTTTGAATATGTAGTCTCCTCTCTGAAAGTCTCGTAGATTCTTGAACCCGCACTTTTGGCATAGGAGAGTCGTGGTTACGGGTTGCATTTTGATAGTCAGTTGCAGGGTTCTTCTTCTCGTTTGGAACAGCATATAAGCAGACAACGCGAGTCCTGAAACACCGATTAACGTAGAGGAGTGACCAGTTCCAGTGTCTCCACTGCTGTATGCTTCAACCCCCCAAATAATGGCAACAACTGACAAAGCGAGGGTTATAACGATTATGGCTAGGAAAAGAGAAGAAATCCTTTTTGGGGTTTCAGATTCACCCATTTTTTCACCCCTACTGCCCAATTCCTATGGTGTTTCCTATTCCTGCAATTATAATGTTGTCCCCTTCCTTCGTTCTCTCCAAGATTAGTCTCCTTATTCTATCAATTGCGGCGTTTACAGCCTCAAATATCTCCTTCCGTAACGGAGAAACCGCATCTCCAATGTCTTCTTTGATTATGACAGCATTTATAGGAATCTTATACTTCAAAATCGATTCTTCAGCCTTAAACTGCTCAACGCCTGGTCCACCGATTGCGACACCAACACCTTCCGCAACGTCTCCCGGTTTTTCTCCTTCGAGTTTTTGTGCTGCGTCGATTACCACTATGTTGGCGATTTTTCCTTCGTTTTCTTCTAGAATCTGTTTTATGGCTTCTCCGGGCTTTCCTATGTTTCCACCGGGGCCTTCAGCCTTAAGAACATACGCTTTTCTGCCTTCAAACGGCACGGTAGCCACAACCACGTCTTTGGCAATCTTTCTTTTTTCGTGTCCCTGCATGAGTTTTGCGGCGACGAGTGCGCCGGCTCCGTCTCCTATGGGTTGACCAAACGTGAAGGCTTTTAGGGCGCTGGCGAAGGCTTCTGCCTCCCTCATCACGAGCGGTAACACCATCTGGAGTTGATAGATCACGTAGAGGCTCAGGGTTTTTTTGCCGAGCATGTAGAAGTGTCTGACAACCTTGTATATGTAGTTTAGAGCAAGGGCAGCTTCTAGCGTGTTCTCCAGATTTTTTACTTGTGTTTCATCTGCTTCTGGAGCGATTAGTTTTACCTCGTCTTCAAAGCGTGTGTCTCTGACATCGAGTATGTGTTCGAGTTTCCACACGATGCCTGAGGGGTCCATGTCCATGGGTGGTATCGCTATGTATTCTAGGAATTGGTCGACTCTGGGGGTTGGGTCTTCCTTCGGCTTTCCAAGTTCTTTTATTGTTGTTATGGTGTCCTTTCGTCCTTCATCTCTTATGTATCTGAGGCGTCTGAGAGAGCCTTCGATCTCCCTCAACATCACGTAGAGTTGGATGCGTTGACCATAAAACATGAAGACAACGAAGAAGGCTAGCCACGCTATCTGGAGAATCCATCCGATGAGGTTGTCCTGTGTTGGAACTAGCCCCTGTGAAACGTTCGGAATCATGAAGGTTTCATTCCTCGCAAAGATTCAATGCTAGGGTTAGTAATAAATTTTGAGTATTTCCGCTCCATTTAAGGTGGGGTTGCCAGCTTCTCCGGCTTCGCGTGGCCGAAGACCACACTAACACTGGAAACGGAGCACGGTTTAACTTCTGAGTTCGGAACGGGTTCAGGTGGATCCCGTGCCCTCTGGCCGGCACACCCCATAGACATCGGAGGGTTCTTTGGTTCATTAAGTTTTCGCTAAAACGATACTGTTAACTTATTCATGATGGGAAATAGGGATTCTGTGTTCACACACCTTTTATTACAATGTTTAGCTTAAAAGTAACGAGAAACAGCTTGAACCGAAAATTAGATATTGCAATAAAGAAAGAAAAAAATAATTCCAATAGCCCTCATGCCTATTCTGGAGTTAATAAATACAATGGTCAAGTTGAAAGTGCCTCTGGTTCTTCCTCTCCAAGAGGATGGATATTCATGCGTTCCTAGGTGCATCAAAATGATTTTTATGTATATCAGTAACTGTTTGGAAGGGATTGCACCTGATCTTGATATCGATGACATAGCAGAGATCATCGAAACGAGGCTTGATGGAACTCTCCCAGAAAATGTAAGGAATCTGAATAGAAATTTGAAAGTTCTACGAGCGATCCCTTCACTAGAGTTTGATGTCGGTCTGATGCATAGTTTCTCCGAAATAGAAGAGGAAATAGGTGCAAATAGACCAGTTATTGCGTGGGTCGAACTTTCGGAAGGCATTCATAGGTGTGCGCACGCCATCGTAATTACAGGGATAGATAAGGAAAAACATTTAATATATTACAACGACCCAATCTTTGGTGAAAAAGAACAGGAAATCGGAACTTTTATGTCAAGATGGGAAAATGTCGATAGGCTTCTAATAAAGGTTAAAATAGGCAAGAGAGAGCAAAGATTATTGGATGAGTACGTCCGAAAAGAAGAGAAAGGAGAATAAGACAACCATGAGTGTTGTAGAGCAGGTTCGCAAATACTCAGTTCAACATTATGGAAATCTAATCTCTGTGGCAGAACCAGAATTTGATGCTAGAACTAAGACATGGTTGGCAGAACTGAAATCTGACTATCCCCGCATTATTCATGATGATCGCCGACCCAATGAAAGAATCCTAAAGTTTCTCTCACTACGACGACTTGGAACAATTAAATTTGGAGACGATCTTAAGTTCATTGAGGCTACTCCCAGAGAAATCTGCATTCAAAATCTATCCTCTTTTCTAGATATGTGGCAAGAACGTGCAGAAAGAATCATAGTGAAGGCTTCCTCAGACCATTTTGCACGAATTAATGAAACACAAACAGTACTTTCCAAAGTCTCAATGATTCTCTCAAACTTATTAGCGAAGGAAATGATAGCAGAAAAGGAAATAGCATCCAATCCTCCAAAAGTGGAAGACAAGATAAGAAGATACTTGAAGTTGCTTGAAGGTCTTGATCTTGTTCGTGAAATTGAGGGAGGCTATACTTATGGTAACCTATTTACTGAACTCTTCAAGAAAACAGGCGAATTTCAAGAGTTCAAGATAGCTGTTTTATCTCATGTCATTCGAGAACGTTATTCTGCACTGAAAGAAACCATAGGTATAGATCAACTTGAGACTATTGTGCATGTCGATAGTTGTTATTATAGACCTGCACTTGAAGCGGAAAACCTTCTGTATTGGATAAATGATTCCATTGTTAACCGTTATAGAAAAATTTACGGTCGTCGTCTATCGCCACTTAGGATCACTCATATTCTTGGAGAACTCGTTAATGTAAAGGCTCTGGAACATGAGGACAAATATTACTTTGGAAACGAGGAACTATTTTCTCAAATGATGGATTTAAAAAGTGAAATGGCTGAATTATCTCCTCGCCGAGCTTAAATGTACCTCATTTATCATTAAACTGAATATCTCATTGTCATACCTAACAAAACCATTGAACAATTAGGCTGGAAGGATGGAGAGGAACTAGAGAACTCTATTAATGGGAAAACATTGATACTAAAACCAAAAAGTCGAGAGGGTTAGATGTCGCAAGAACTCATTCAACATATAGATTATGCAATTTCCGCTAAGCGTCACACTCCGATGTATTTAATGCATAAGTATTGGGCAAGGAAACCGCATAATGTAGTAGCAGAGTACATAAAACGTTACTCGCAAGAGAATGATTTGGTGTTAGACCCTTTCTGTGGCTCTGGTGTAACTTTCCTTGAGGGCTCTAAGATATGGAAGGAAAGCTATTGCAGTTGATCTTGATCCTGTGGCAACATTTATAACAAGAATGAGTGCGATTGCAGTAGATTTAAATAAATTTACAGAAAGTTTTGAGACCATCAAAGGTAAGACCAAACGTGAAATTCAAGCATTGTATCTTACTAAATGCCCAAAATGTGGATTGGAAACTCCTTTTCATTACATAGTTTTTGAGGGTTCGGTTCCTCAGAAGATTCGATTAAGTTGCCCTAATTGTAAACTTGCTTTGGATAAGTCATTTAGTGAGGACGATGAAAGAAGAGCAGAAGAAATCGAAGAAACAGAAATTCCATATTGGTATCCAAAAGATGAATTGATTTGGAACTCACGGGTTAATGTTCATAAAGGGATGAAGGTATCGGACCTCTTTAGTAAAAGAAATCTAATTGCTTTATCAACTATCCTACATGAAATTGAAGAAATCAAAGATAACGATATTAAAGACCTTATGAAGTTCACCTTTTCATCAGCACTACCTCAAACAAGCAAGTTATTGGTTTATACTGAAGGTTCAGGTCCTAGTTGGAAGGTTCGGGGCTATTGGATTCCTGAGAAAAGATGGGAAATGAATGTTTGGCGTTTCTTTGAAAATCGTTTCAAAATGACGTTAAAAGGCAAAGAAGAATCTAACGCAACCGTTGGGGATTTTTTTAGGGAAGGTGAAACAGCTTGGATATTTACTCAGTCTGCTACAGATTTAGCCAATATTGATGATTCAACTATTGACTACGTATTCACTGACCCACCCTATGGCGATAGCGTGCCCTATTTGGAACTTGATTTTATGTACGCTTCGTGGCTCAAGTTCCCAATGGAGTTTGAGGATGAAATAATCATAAGCGATAGTCCTGTAAGAAAAGATAAAAATTTTGAAATGTATTTCAAGATGCTTGCTCGTGCCTTTAGAGAGGTATATAGAGTTTTGAAAGCAGGAAAGTGGATGACTGTTACATTTCATAATACAGACATCAAAATATATAATGCAATAATTAGGGCAGTTGTTCTTGCGGGTTTTGATCTCGAAAAAATAGTCTATCAACCTCCAGCGGCAGTATCAGCCAAAGCACAATTGGCACCATACGGAAGTGCCAAAGGTGACTATTATATTAGATTCAGAAAAACTGAAAGGGAGTCTTTGGGGCTTGCTGTTTACTCTGAAATTGACAAGGAAAGATACGAACGCATAATTGTAGATACTGTAAAGAAGTTGATTGCTGAACGTGGCGAACCGATTCCATATTCCATTATAGTCAATAGTTATCCGATCATCTATGATGAACTAAAGAAGAGTGGGTATCTGTTTAGTGCACCAGAAGGGATTGAGGAAATTTTGAAAAGAAACTTAAATGAGGAATTTGTCCTTGTTGATGTCAAGAATGACAAAGGCAAGGTTATAGGTCAAAAGTGGTGGGTAAAAGGAGTCAAATTTCTAGATAGGGTGCCTTTATCGGAAAGAGTTGAAGCTATTACTATGGACATATTGAACAAAGAACTTAAGGTTTCTTTTGATGACGTTCTACGGCAAATTTACGAGAAATTTACTAACGCCTTAACACCCGATACTCAAAGTGTCAAAGAAGTATTAGAGAAATATGCTGAGAAAACAAAGGATGGAAAATGGAGGCTAAAACCAAAAATCAGACAAAGAGAGAATGAACACAACTCAATTGTGGAAATGCTTGCGATTATTGGAAACAAGATTGGATTAGATGTGTACGCAGACATAGAAGGCTGGAGAAAAATGCCTCACCTTGACCTAACCAGTGAAAATCTGGAGCGAATTAGGGAGATCGATGTCATTTGGGCGCTCAATGGTAATATAACCCATGAATTTGAAGTCGAGAATACGACTGGAATAACAGAGGCAATCGTCAGAGGGTCCAATATTCCAAGCACTAAAACAAAACGGTATATTGTTATCCCCGAAGAAAGACAAGATTTCTTTTACAGAAGGATTTTGGAGCCTATGCTTAAGGAGAAAGTTGAAGAATACAATTGGCAATTCATGTTTTATGATGCTCTAAAAACCTTCTATGAAGAACGCAAAAGAAAGAAAATAATAGACCTCTCAGAATTTGAAAAAATTTCCCTAAAACCCCAAGTGCCAAAGAAAACGGTTGAAACACTTGAGTTCTTCACTAATTAATAAAATGGATCGCCATCATGAATAAGCTAACAGTATCCGCTAAAACCCAACCATTTGGTCAACATGTCGAAATCCGATTGCTTTTCTTATTTGAAGTACACAGTGAACTAGGGCGGTTTCCTAGCGTCTGCCATTGATTCTTTGGTTACTAACGCAGTTTTTCCAAATTCCCCTCATTTCAGGCGCTTTTGTTCTAACACTAAACACAACTTTTCAGAAAAGATTATTTGCACCAAAGTACTAGGGTGATTTGGTGAAACATGTCCCAAATAAAGATCGTAGCTCCCCAAGAAGTGATTGAAAAATTCAAGAAGATCGTTCTCGCCAAACACGGCAAGCTCGAGTTAAGCGTTGAGGGAGAAGAGGCACTGAAACTATACATACACAGGTATGAGTATCTTCTGCGTGGGCTCATTCCCCCAGAACAGGACCCACTGCGAGAAATCGTTGGAATAGGACGCTCAACAGAAAGAAGAAACGTTCTCAAGGATTTGGAGAAGCTCGAGGCTGGCGAAACTTGATCTTCATCGACACCACGGTATGGGTTGGGGCTTCAGACAAGAACGACGACCTTCATGAATCGTCGCTCTCTGTTGTAGAGGCAGTACGCCTAGGAAAACTACCCCTAGCCCTCACAACCGACTTCATAATCGATGAGACAGTAACAATTCTCGGGAAGAGAAGAGGCTTCGGTGCTGAAAACGCAAGGAAGGTTGGCGAAAAAATCTTATCCTCCCCAAGAATCTTCATGGTGTACGTCGATGAAATGCTTCTGAAAAGCGCTCTAAAACTCTATCCACAGTATGAAGGAGAGCTGAGCCTCACGGACATTGTTTCTCTGATGGTCATGGAGAAATATCGCATAAGCGAAGTTTTTTCTCACGACACCGACTTCGACAAAGTCAAGGGATTGTCGCGAAAGGACTCCTATCACACGTCAAAATAGGGCATGCATAGAAAAATTTAGGGATCAGAAGAACGCTATTTGGATCATATACAAGACCTAGGTAGAGCCTTCTGCGTGTGTGTGACCCCCGCATCAGTTTCTTCGAGATACTCTTATCTCGTCCAAAACCTCTTTGGCTTTTGAATATTCGCTGAACAACTTAGCGAGTTTCTCGCACGCGTATTCCTCGCAGTAACCGCAATTCTTAACCTTCTTCTCTTGTCCGCATCTCCTTATTTCACAGGTGTTGCAGTATCTGAAGACCCTCGGACCCTTTGTTAAGCAGCCATCGCAGTTGATGTCCCCTAGCTTGTATTCTTCGCCGTATTGCTTGGTCCACAACTCCGCAACCCTTCTCCTTTCCTCATCATCGTCCTTCTTGGTGGCTATAAAAGTTGGGCAATCAGAACACAATATCCCGCAAAAAGCGATCATTTTCCTCATTGTTGGCTCCTCCTTGGGAGCAACGTATATATTTGAAACACTTAAGTTTTGTTTTAGGGGGTCGTAGTCTAGCCACGACTTCGCCAACCCGACGAGTCGCTGGAGAGGTATGACGACGGGCTCCAGAAAGAATTCAACGGGTTTGCGGACCGCTTAGCGGAGTGAAGAGATTCTGGAGCGGTGAAACTAGAGAAACCCGTAGGAACAGCCTAACGCTGTTTCGGGTAAAGGTCGTCGGTTCAATTCCGACCGGCCCCACCAATATTTACGTTCGCTTAGGTTAGATTTGTGGAAATACTTAATGGTTCCTGACTTTCAAACTTGAAGATATCGTCTTGTCCACATCAACATTTGATTCTAACAAACTGCAGATCCTTCTTGTAAGAAAGAGGAACGATTGAATATTACTTCACCGTTATGGTTAACATTCATACTCAACGAAATATTAAGAAAAAAGGAAGATTGACTACTTTATTTTAAGTAGCGGCAACTCATGCAAACTAGAATGGTTTCTTCGGTTCTGGTCTCGGTCTTTCCTCCATTTCCTCCAATGCCTTTGTCTCTTCTGCTTCCTTCAGTTTCGCTAACGGTATTAGTTCATTCATCTTCTCGGCCAGTTTTTCAGATTCATCAGCCTCTAAAGGAATGATGATGTCTCTCCGTAGCGGAATTACTATCTTCAATCGACCCCTATCATCGACTTCTACGGATTCTATGTCCTTCAACGCAACATCCAATGGAATTATGGTTTGAAATAGGACCCCCAAGCTTTCCCTAAGAATCGGATGCGCCTCAACTACATCTTCAAGCTTCTTCTTGGCTCCTTCCTTTAAGTCAACCTCAAGCGTGTCTTCGTGGAGCTTAACGACAAAGTGAGGTTTGTCGATCTTTAAGACCAGTTTCTCAACCATCTGTGTCACCTCTCATTTCTCTATTCACGCTCCAAAGTTAGAATTTGTTCCTGAGTTCTTGCCAGTTATGTTACCCCAGAAATTTTTAAGGCTTGCTATTAGGCTGTCCTAAGGATTATCCACGTAGTGGATGGAACGCTCCATTTTTATAGTGTTACTCATCTGCCTGCTGCGCCCTTTTTTCGTTTTTGAAGTTCTTCCATGTATTTGTCTATTCTTTTGTCTAGGATGTCGTAGCTTTCTTCACTGATCTTGCCGTCGGTTAACCCTTCCAGAATCGTGTTCCTGAGCCTGTAAAGCTCTTCTTCACATTTTCGAGGATCCGTCTTGAACCTCGTGTAGACATCATCGATCTCATTCAAGAATGTTTTGATGACGCCCCTTTTTCTACGAGTTCTAACCCATGCAGGGACAACCAAAGCAACAGTGAGGACTATTCCTACAAGTCCTACAATGACTTGCAGTATGTCAGGACGAAAGAGGTTTTCCCACCAAGCTGGCGGAAGCCTATAGTGAGCAGTGGCGTTGCGCGGCCCATTCATGGGGATTGTTATTGGGTTATTGCCAAGACCTTGGCTTATCTCGTCAACAGTCCAGTGGTCAAATATGTACCCACTTATCTCCTCAGCGGTGCATGTCACTGGTTCACTTTCGTTATACCATAGTCCTTGTGGATAGACTTTTGGTGGGGTCAAGCCGTTCGGATCGGTGTTTACGGTCAAGTAATGCTGGGTTTTGTATAGAGCTACCAGTGTCAATTCTTTGTTTATATTAAGGGTTCTCGGATTTGACGCGCGGCCATCATCCCATTGAGTAAAGACCCCACGTGAGCCAGGTCCGATTAAAACAGGGGTCGTGACATTGACGGTATAAGAGTCAGGCAAAATAAACATTTGGAGTTTTCCTTCGTTATCTGTTGTATACGATTCTTCATCAACCTTTACTATGATGTTAGAGTATGGAGTTTGAATCGTTAAGACGTATCCAGATAGGTGGTATTTCACAAATTCGTCCCATAGGGTATCTTTCGCAAAGGTTGTCGCTTCATACACGCTTCTATAGTTGTCTTCATATTTTCCTTTTTTATCCGGGAAAGATATTGACAAACCATGAGAATTTGGAAGGGCTTTATGGTCTTCCATAATTATTATGCTTTCAAGTGTGGTCATCACCTGATCTGAGATATTTCGAAGCTCTTCATCAAGAACGTGTTGATAAGTTAGCTGAGCAAAATGGTAGAGATCAATGTAATAGCCAGTGTCACCTTCTAATGGTCCTGGATATCCCTCGGTTAGATTTCTGACCAAACTTATTAAATAATAATTTTGGAAACTTTGGCTTAGATTGTGGAAACTTTCTTTTTCCTTCAACTTTAGGGCAAAGTCATCAATTGCTGCTATCAAAGTGCTAATCTTATTTAGATCAGTTGCTGACATTGTTGCATTAGGAATCTGACTAGCAGCAGGTGGGCTTTTACACCATTCTATGTAAGAGGTGACTACTTCGCTAGCGAATACGCTTGGGGACATCGATGGGTTGCTGGTTAAGATTGAGAGGTAACTATCATAAGGTGGTGGCGCGTAACCCAGTCCTTCTGTACCCACTAACACGTTCACATAGTCTTTAATCTGATAAGCTACCTCTATCATGCTCATGCTGCAAGCGTCAAAGAGCACCACATCCATTATTACTGGGAGCCCGCTGAGAGCTTGGCTGAGTTCTGGAAGGGATAAAGCGTCTGCCGCACTTGTAACATCGTAACAAACACCCACGCAGCCAGTTCCGTGACCCCAGAGCGACAGAAAGTAATAGTTTGCTGGATAGGTGTTTATCGTCCAGTTAACAAAATCCTTTAATGTTTCCGGATCCCCCATGTTCACCTCGCCTAAATGTAGAGTTGCATTTCCAGGCGTAGGAATCATCCCTTTAGTGACATTGAAACGTTTGCAATCTGTCCAATTACCGTATAGAGCATCATACGATTCCTCACTGCTATTTTTGTCCATTTGTACAACAATGTTCACCCGAGATGAGGAACCCACACTTGCCATTTTCTTGAAAATATCAATGCCAGCGATTTCTAGTCCGCTGTCTGCGTCGAGATAGACCATAAATGTCCAATCTGCTACAGGTTCGCTTCCAACCATAAATGGGGTAGTTGCAATGGGCCCATAACGCATCCACGTGTTGTTTAAATAATAGCTGTCAAGGTAGACTTCTACCTTCCAGTTTCCAATGGGAGTGCTTGAATTGATGGAAATGTAATCGTCTGAAATGTATAGATAATTCCAGTAGTTCCAAGTAACGTTGGTGTCCTTGTAATCACTGAAGCTGCCGAAATACGCTTTATAGATGCTGCCATTTGGTTGAATCCAAACAGTTGTGAAGTCGTGACAGCATTCCAGCCCTTCATTGAAGTAGTAGTAGGCGATTTTGTCAAACCTTAAGTAATGGTATGCTTTAGTGTCCACACCTATCGTAAACCGTGATTTCATATTGATTGGATGCCCATTCGCGTCAACATCTTCGCACATGCGAGGGCTGTTTAACCCACCGTTGGTTACCTCAAAGAACTCTGAAAACGCAAGAGAGCCGTCTAAATAAACATCAACCTTGTACGCTCTAGGGTAATTTGAGCTTGGCCAATATCCGGCTATTAGAAGATGTCCTTCGACAGCGTGAATGCCGTCATATAACGCACTATAGCTCCAGTTGTAGCAAGGAATCCAAGTTTTAGAGGAGTTACTCCTGTAATACCATCTAAAATCGACTGAATCATCTTTTTTCATTGAAATTGTTGTCAAACACTCCGCCTTGACATCGCTTGGTCTGAAAATTGTTGTGGGTTCGATCGGATTGTAATAAAGGTCGTGATCCTTACACATCAAGTGTCGGGTAAACGAAGAAGAATTGGAAGCAGAAGAAAATTGCAACATCTGATGCTCTGCTCGGATGGCGCCCGTAAATCTCTCTTGGGAAGAACTAGCGACTGTTTGATCAACCTCAACGCTCCCCGAACTTGTGGCGTCGGTAGTTTTCTGAACTGTCGAATAATTTTCTTTAACCCAAACAGCATCGGGCGCATTGACTTGGGCGCCAATTAAACATGGCAGAAGGAACAATGAAATTGAAATCACCAAGGAAATTTTTTTGTTCTTTCTCAATTTGCTCACTAAGTGCCATGATGCGATATTAATCTGGGTATTTCTGGGATATAAAAATTCAGAAGCGCTGACTCAAGGGATTAGATTTCAACATCATTTTAATTTTTATAACGGGCGGTTTAATACGACCTATGAAACTTGAAGCCTCTGAGAAGATGCTGCTCTACTCCTGACATTGTTCACTTGGGATTAGCAATTGTTAAATAACACTCTTGTCAATTTTGTTGGGGCGAAGGAACTGATTTTTATAATCATTTGCGATGTTAAATCCGGCCAAGATGAAGCTGCCTACCGTCAGATGGAAAAACTGAGAAGTAGTGAGGCAGTTACACCTTTGGTTATTGGGCGACTTTTCGAGGGAGCAGATGTGATGCTTCTCTTACACTCGGCTGACATGGAGTCTCTGGATGATTATTTAATAGAGAACGTGCGAAGTGTCACGGACATAGAAGAACTTGTTGTTGTGCCTATTTACGAGTTTAAGCTCCTCTCTTCCTTCGACTTCATGGTTGAACCAGCAGAAGAAGAAAGCGCGGGAACGACGCCTCTTGAGTCAGAAGATTTACTCTTTTTCATGGCGAAGATTGATGTTGCCCCCACTAAAGACCGTGTTGTGTACGAGCGCGTCTTATCCATAGAACCAACAGATGAGGCTATACCGCTAATGACGGGGCATACGTTTCACAGCAAAGAGTTTGACTTGGTCGTTTTCTTCTTGGCAAAGAGTCTGGAGAGTGCTTGGGAATTCGTGAAGGCGTTGCGTGTCATCGATGGAGTGTGGGATACTGAAGTGAACCTTATCGCACACTTTGAAGGCTTGGTAACTCTAAAGCGATTCAAGGAATTGGTCTCTGCAGTGTCTGCTCGCGGCAGTCGGGGTCGCAGGGTAGGTGAAAGGAAAGTTGCAAAGTGAAGAGAAAAAAGTGATGGGCATAAAGAGACTTGAGACGCGAATCGGAAGGCTATGGGGCTTTCGTCGAGAGGAAAAGGAATTGGTCTTGAGGCTTTCGCCCGAGAAAACCATCGGGAGGCTTAGCCACCTATTCATCGCATCCATAAATGCAATCGGCTCGTTCCTGAGGGAGAGAATTGGTGAAAGCGGCGTGCAGAGCATGTTTGAATATCAAGGTGAAAAATTCGGCGAGGGCTTGGAAAAACAGGTTTGGAGAGCTGACGACATCGCAAAGAACATGATTCGCCTGAACTTTCAACCCTTTGGTATAGAAGCACAGTGTAGTGGGGATAAGGAGAGGGCGACGATAGTTGTGGAAAAGTGCCCATTACCCGAAAGATTCCTTCAGTCAGTGGAGTATCTCAGAGAGTTTACAATCGAACAACCATTGGCCATTAGAGGAGAGGAAATGTTCGCTTCCCTTGACAGGTATAGTTCGTTGAGGGATTGGCCCCCAAAGAAAACAGAGGTCTGTGGGACATGTAGAATCGTTATGCCTAAGCTGGGAAAGAAACTGGGCTTCAGCTGGACACACCACATGAGTGATGATTTGCCCCCAAGATGTGTTTTTGACATCGTAGTTACAAGGCGTCAAAAACAAACTTAGTGTTTGACTAATGTAAGATGCAGGGGTGGGATTTGACCCCTCCCACTGAGTGTAGATGTCATCTATTTAGCTCTTGTGCGTGCATCGTAACTGGAAGCTATTTTGCTCAGCGTTTTCAGACGCCTGACGTGTTCTCCCCTCTCCCATAATAGTATGCGCTCTTTTTCCCTTTGTTTCTCTATTGGGATGAGTTCGTTCAGTTTGTTAATGAGTTTCTGGGAGTCGTTTGGTTCAAGTGGCACGGTGATGTCTTTTCGATGTGGGATTATTATCTTTACTCGCCCTTTCTTGTCTAGCGTTACTGATTCTATGTTTTTGAGTGGTACGTCGAGTGGGATCACGCTCTGGAAGAGGAAGCCTAGGCTCCCTCTGAGAATCGGGTTTGCCTCCACGATGTCTTCCAACTCTTTTTTGACTCCTTCTTTTAGGTCTACTTCCAGCAAGTTCTGGTGGAGCTTGATTGTGAAGTGGGGTTTATCGATTGTCATGATTAGGTCTTTGTTTGTCATCTTGGGTCGCCACGTTTACTCTTGTGTGGAGTGGGGAATTAAAACTTGTTGCTTATTGATGTCGAATGAAGTCTTGGGAGGGTTGGTTAGATGTGTAGTGAGGCAGAGAGACGGGTATAGGTAGGTCTAGAGGGGGTTGTTAGGCTGGGGTAGGGTGGGGTTTAACAGTGTTGTGTTTTTGTACTGTTTCTGTTTGTTGAGGCTGTTTTCTGAGTGTTCTTATTCAATAGAAGATTGTTTCTGAAAGCTTAATATTGTGATTGGCACCTTAATAGTGTGCTGAAAGGGAGGAGAGGTAATGAGAAAGAAGGTAGTTTCGGGAATGATGCTGACGGTGCTGTTAATGGGTATGTTGGTAGGTATGTTAACGTTTGTGTTTAACGTTCACCGAGCAGAAGCCGTGAAACCATTAGTCACAGAATGGACCAAAATATACGGCGGAAGCAATGAAGATGGGGCGTATTCTGTTGTGCAGACCTCAGACGGAGGATACGCAATAGCTGGATACACGGCTTCTTTTGGAGCTGGCAACGAGGATTTTTGGTTGGTCAAGGTTGACTCTTCTGGGAATCACCAGTGGAACAAAACATACGGAGGAACAAGCGATGACCAAGCCTTTTCTTTGGTTCAGACGGGCGACGGAGGATACGCATTAGCGGGCTACACCGTTTCTTATGGTGCTGGCAGCGCTGATTTCTGGCTGGTTAAAACGGATTCGGTTGGAACCATGCAGTGGAACAAAACATACGGAGGAACAAGCGGTGACGCTGCCTATTCTTTGGTTCAGACGGGTGATGGAGGATACGCCTTGGCAGGCTACACATACTCCTACGGTGCGGGATACTACGATTTTTGGTTGGTTAAAGTCGACTCTTCTGGGAATCACCAGTGGAACAGGACATACGGCGGAAGCAATGAAGATGGGGCGTGGTCTGTTGTGCAGACCTCAGACGGAGGATACGCGCTTGCCGGCTACACAGAGCCTTTCGGAGCTGGTAACAAGGATTTTTGGTTGGTTAAGGTTGACTCTTCTGGGAGCCATCAATGGAACAAAACGTACGGCGGAGCAAACCATGAAGGTGCCCATTCTGTAATTCAGACGGATGACGGAGGATACGCCTTGGCAGGCTACACATACTCCTACGGGGCTGGCGCCTTTGATTTTTGGCTGGTGAAGACCGACGGGTCTGGCAACCCGCAGTGGAGCCAAACATACGGAGGGGGAGACATGGATTGGGCGTTTTCTGTAGTGCAGACAAACGATGGAGGATACGCCTTGGCAGGCTACACAAGTTCTTTTGGAGCGGGATACTACGATTTTTGGTTGGTTAAAGTCGACTCTTCTGGGAATCACCAGTGGAACGGGACATACGGCGGAAACAGTTATGATGAGGCGCATTCTGTTGTGCAGACCTCAGATGGAGGATACGCGCTTGCCGGCTACACAGCTATCCCAGAAATGACAAGTGATGTTATGTTGGTTAAGGTTGGTCCAGGCTCCACCAGGTATCCTTGGCCCATGTTCCGTCACAACCTCAGACACACGGGCTACACTAAAAGCCCAGCACCAAACACAAACCAAACACAATGGAACTACACAACAGGTCTCGATGTGCGATCCTCTCCAGCTGTTGCCAATGGCATAGTTTTCGTAGGCTCTAACGACCGCAAAGTCTACGCCTTAGACCAATATACTGGAGCACAAGTGTGGAACTTTACAACAGGCGGCTGGGTGAAATCTTCTCCTGCTGTTGCCGATGGCAAAGTATATGTGGGATCATACGATAAGAAGGTTTACTGCCTAGACGCCAGAACAGGAGCCCACATATGGAACTACACAACAGGTCTCGGTGTGGGGTCCTCTCCTGCTGTCGCTAATGGTAAGGTTTATGTGGGATCATATGATGGCAAAGTTTACTGTCTGGACGCTACAACAGGAGCGCACGTATGGAACTTTACAACAGGTCTCGGTGTGGAGTCCTCTCCTGCTGTTGCCGACGGTAAAGTCTTTGTGGGATCAAGTGAGGATGATAAGATTTACTGTCTAGATGCTACAACAGGAACCCACATATGGAACTACACAACAGGCGGCATCGCAGATTCTTCTCCCGCTGTGGTTGGCGGTAAGGTTTATGTGGGATCGGGTTATCCCGAAGGTGGCAAAGTTTACTGTCTAGACACTACAACAGGAGCCCATGTGTGGAACTTTACAACTGACGGTTGGGTGCTCTCCTCTCCTGCTGTTGCCGACGGTAAGGTCTATGTAGGAGGGGAGTATAAGGTCTACTGTCTGGACGCTACAACAGGAGCGCACGTATGGAACTTTACAACAGGCAACGTCGTGGATTCTTCTCCTGCTGTTGCCGATGGCAAAGTATATGTGGGATCATACGATAAGAAGGTTTACTGTTTGAACGCCTCGACTGGAGCACACATATGGAGCTACACAACAGGCGACTGGGTGTTGTCTTCTCCTGCTGTTGCCGATGGTATGGTTTTCATGGGCTCAAATGATGACAAAGTGTATGCCTTTGGAAATATTATAAGGGTTCCAGAAAATTTCCCGACGGTACAAGAGGCAATCAACAACGCAACTGCAGGAGCCACCATCATAGTCGCACCAGGCACCTACTACAACCAGTCCATGGTCATCAACAAAACCTTAACAATAATTGGGTTACCAGGAAGCTCCCCTATCTTCGACGGAGGCGGATCTGGAATCGCCATCACCCTACTACCTGGCGCATCCGGATCCATTATCACGGGAATTGTGATAACAAACTGGGACCAAGGCATATTCTTCGTCGATTCTGGCGATTGTAAAATCTACGGCAACATAATGTCTCTCATGGACAACAGCGGAATCGCCCTTCAAGGTAATAACGCCGCTAACAACCGCATCTACAACAACATATTCCAAGGCAACAACATCGCCATCAACCTAACCAAGTCTTCAACCAGCAACATCATCTACCACAACAACTTCGTCGGCAACACCATTCCAGTATACGTTTCACAAGTATACGTGAACATTTGGGACAACAGCTATCCTTCCGGCGGAAACTACTGGAGCGACTTTAAAGACCGCTATCCCACCGTTAAAGACATCTACAGCGGTCCATACCAAAACCAATCCGGTAACGATGGTATCTGGGACCATCCATACGTTATTGATGCCAACAATACCGACAGATATCCTCTTGTGAAACCCTTCCGCGGCTTAGCGATAACAAAGGCTACCCCATCAAAAACTGTTATTGGACAAGGCTTCACCTTAAGCATAAACGTAACGATCCTAAACCACGGCGTAGACGACGAAGTCTCCACCGTAACTATCTACGCCAACACAACCGTCAAAGCCTCACTACCAGCCACCCTAACAAACAGAAACTTCACCATCGTCACCTTAACGTGGAACACCACGGGTGTGGCTAAGGGCAACTACACCATAACAGCCAAAGCCACTCCAGTTCCAGACGAAACAGACACAACTGACAACACTCTAACAGACGGCTGGGTTATAGTTGCCATGGTAGCAGACATAACAGGCCCAGACGGCTATCCGGACGGAAAAGTTGACATGAGAGACGTGTACCTAGTAGCCAGACGATTCGGAATCAAACCAGGCCATCCACTCTGGAACCCCAACTGCGACTTCAACGACGACGAAAAAATAGACATGCGCGACATATACCTGGTAGCGAGAAACTTCGGAAAAAAAGACCCATAAGTTTTTGTTCCATTTCTGTTTGTTAAGGGTGTTTTCTGAGTGTTCCAATTCACTAGAAGATTCTTTCTGAAAGCTTAATATTGCCATTTACACCTTAATAGTGTGCGGAAAAGAGAGGAGTGGGGATGAGAAAGAAAGTAGTTACCGGAATGTTGGTGACATTATTAATTTTGAGCATGTTAACATTCGTGTTTAGCGTTCGTCAAGTTGGGGCAAGTGGAACTATTTACATTAGGGCTGATGGAAGCGTTGATCCTCCAACAGCACCTATTCAACGAGACGGAGACGTTTACTTTCTCACCGACAACATTTATGATGAGATTGTGGTGGAGAGAAATAGCATTGTGGTTGATGGGAGGGGATACACCGTTGAGGGTGGAGGAGAGGGAACAGGAATATACTTGCGCTCGTATGCAGATAATGTAACAATCAGGAATTTGCAGATTCAAAACTCCTACTACGGCATCGATGTTGCCTCCTCTTCGAACATCATCCATAGAAACAATATAACATACTGCAGTGTTGGCATCTTTATGGCGGAGGTTGCGGACACAGAAATAACAGAAAACAGGATAGCATACAATGATTATGGCATCGATACTAACACGGTTTTTAACATCACTGTCTCTGGAAACAATTTAATAAACAACGGCGTTGGCATCCAGCTCTACTGGGCTTCAAATAGCATTATATCTGGGAACAGCATAACAAACAACTGGTCCGAGGGCGTTGTTCTCGGGTATTCTTCCAGCAACATTATTTCTGGAAACACCATAACAAACAATGGTGAGATTGGCATCGAGCTCGATTATTCTTCAGACAATTATATCTATCATAACAACTTCATTGATAACCCGGTATACATCTGGGCATCCAACAATGTTTGGGATGACGGTTATCCCTCTGGCGGAAATTACTGGAGCGACTACATTGGTAGTGACTTGTTCAGAGGTGCTAACCAGAATGAGACTGGCAGCGACGGAATAGGAGATACACCTTACGTCATTGATGAATATAACCAAGATAACTATCCACTCATGAGACCTTGGACACTCACGCCTTCCACCAGGTATCCTTGGCCCATGTTCCATCACAACCCCAGACACACGGGCTACACTAAAAGCCCAGCGCCAAACACAAACCAAACACAATGGAACTACACAACAGGCAACTATGTGGGTTCTTCTGCCGCTGTTGCCGATGGCAAAGTCTATGTAGGATCAGATGATGGCAAAGTTTACTGTCTCAACGCTTTAACTGGAACGCGCATATGGAACTACACAACAGGCAACTATGTGGATTCTTCTCCTGCTGTTGCCGATGGCAAAGTCTATGTAGGATCATATGATAACAGGGTTTACTGTCTCGACGCATCAACTGGAGCCCACGTATGGAACTACACAACAGGCTGGTCTGTGTTTTCTTCTCCTGCTGTTGCTGATGGCAAAGTCTATGTAGGATCACATGATAACAGGGTTTACTGTCTCAACGCTTTAACTGGAACGCGCATATGGAACTACACAACAGGTAACTATGTGGGTTCTTCTCCTGCTGTTGCCGATGGCAAGGTCTATGTGGGATCATATGATGGCAAAGTTTACTGTCTCAACGCTTTAACTGGAACGCACATATGGAACTACACAACAGGTAACCATGTGGATTCTTCTCCTGCTGTTGCCGATGGCAAGGTCTATGTGGGATCATATGATCACAAGGTTTACTGTCTCAATGCTTCAACTGGAACGCACATATGGAACTACACAACAGGCGGCGGTGTGTTTTCTTCTCCTGCTGTTGCTGATGGCAAAGTCTATGTAGGATCACATGATAACAGGGTTTACTGTCTCAACGCTTTAACTGGAACGCGCATATGGAACTACACAACAGGCTTCCCTGTGGATTCTTCTCCTGCTGTTGCTGATGGTAAAGTTTACGTGGGATCAGATGATAACAAGGTTTATTGTCTCGACGCATCAACTGGAGCCCACGTATGGAACTACACAACAGGCAACTATGTGATTTCTTCTCCTGCTGTTGCTGACGGCGTGGTCTACGTAGGCTCATATGACGGCACTGTGTACGCGTTTGGAAATGTTATTAGGGTTCCAGAAGATTTCCCGACGGTACAAGAGGCAATCAACAACGCAACTTCAGGAGCCACCATCATAATCGCTCCAGGCATCTACTACAACCAGTCTCTGGTCATCAACAAGACCTTGACAATAATTGGGTTACCGGGAAGCGCCCCCATCTTCGACGGCGGTGGATCAGGAACCTTCGTTACCCTATTACCCGGCGCCTCCGGAACCACCATCACAGGAATCGTAATAACAAACTGGAACCAAGGCATATCCTTTGTCGACTCTGGCGATTGTAAGATTTACGGTAACATAATGTCTCTCATGAATAACAGCGGAATCGCACTGCAAGGTAATAACGCCGCCAACAACCGCATCTACAACAACATATTCCAAGGCAACTACATCGCCATCAACTTAACCGAGTCTTCAACCAACATCATCTACCACAACAACTTTATCGCCAACACCGACCCAGTATATGTTTCACCAGGAGTATACGCGAACATCTGGGACAACGGTTATCCTTCTGGCGGAAACTACTGGAGCGACTATGCTGGTGTAGATGCCAATGGTGATGGAATAGGAGATACACCATACATCATTGATTCGAACAATCGAGACAGATATCCTCTGATGAAACCCTTCCGCGGCTTAGCAATAACAAAGACTACCACATCAAAAACTGTTATTGGACAAGGCTTCACGTTAAGCATAAACGTAACAATCCTAAACCACGGTGTAGACGACGAAGTCTCCACCATAAATATCTACGCCAACACAACCGTCAAAGCCTCACTGCCAGCCACCTTAACAAACAGAAACTTTGCCACCATCACCTTAACTTGGAACACCACGGGTGTGGCTAAGGGCAACTACACCGTAACAGCCCACGCAGAGCCCGTGATAGGCGAAACAGACACAACAGACAACACCCTAACAGACGGCTGGGTTATAGTTGCCATGGTAGCAGACATAACCGGGCCTGACGGCTATCCGGATGGGAAAGTTGACATGAGAGACGTGTACCTAGTAGCCAGACGATTCGGAATCAAACCAGGCCATCCACTCTGGAACCCCAACTGCGACTTCAACGACGACGAAAAAATAGACATGCGAGACATATACCTGGTAGCAAGAAACTTCGGAAAAAAAGACCCATAAAACCGGGACAACCTGATCACATCCTTTCTACCTCTCTGACAATTCTAGAAAATCCTTCAATTAGGTTACAAACCTAAGCATGTAGTCATTAATGGTTTCAAGGAATACCTCTTCCAACTCGATGCCATAATGCTCAGCCAACACGAATACTCCATAAAGTAAGTCACAGAGTTCCCTCGCTAACATCTCCTTCGTCTTCTGCTTATCTGAAGGCTTGAACCCCTCTAATCCCTTAACATCTCCAGCCACTTCACCAGCCTCCTCAAGAATATCCGCAACAATGACAAATGGGTCCCAACCCTTCCCTCTGGCAACGTCAAGTTTTTCATTGATTTTCCTAAAAATCTTCCAAGAAACCTTCTGAGCCTCAAACAAAGTCAAAGGCATAAAGCCACCCTAAGCAAATAATAACTATATCAAATAAATATGGGTTGTCTAAACTGGGTTTAGAATAGACGCGTGGTTTAAATGTTCGATAAGACAAGAAAACCCTTTCAGTTCACCGCAGCAGGTTACGTTGTTTCTAACCGAAAGGTTCTCCTCGTTGCTCACAAGGAGCTTCGGAAGTTGTTGCCTCCGGGCGGACACCTGAACCAAGACGCTAATGGCATGTTTGTTGAATCTCCTGAGGAAGCAGTCGTCAGAGAGGTGAAGGAGGAAACCGGTCTAGACATTGAGATTATTGGAAAAAAGTATGCAGCGCACAGTTTTGACGAGGAGATGCTCTTCGTTCCAGAGAGTATGCACATACACTCCATAGATGAGAACCACGATCATTACGGGTTTGACTTCTTCTGTGCGCCAAAAAGCGCCGTGAAAAAACCGAAGGGAGAAGAGAAATGTAGATGATTCTCGGAAGAAGAACTCCTAAACTACCCTTCTAACCAGACACCCAAACTTTCAGCCCATGTAAAGGCAACCGCGATTCAGGCCATAAAAAAACTATCAACAGGTATGGAGTAAGAATGGGCATTCAATCGATAGAGGCATATCCAGTCGTTCTTCGATACCGAGAGACCTTCAGAATCGCCCCTACCACAACAGTTGAAAATCACAACATAATCGTGAAAGTCGTAACCGATTTCAAAGTTGTGGGGATAGGAGAATCCGCACCGTCTAAAAGAGTGACAAAGGAAACCCCTCAAACCGTTATTGAAACCCTAGATAAAATTGCTCCCCATCTGCTCGGCATGTGTCCACTGCGAATCGAACAAGTCAACGAAACCATGGATGAGTTGGTATCCGAAAATCCAAGCGCCAAAGCCGCCATAGACATAGCGTTACACGACATTCTAGGAAAAGCCGCGCGTAAACCCCTGTTCAAACTCATCGGAGGTTTCCGAGAAGACATCCTAACAGACCTCACCCTCAGCATAAAAGAACCGAAAGAAATGGCTATGGATGCCGTGAAAGCCGTCAAGAAAGGATTTAAAGCCCTCAAAGTCAAGGTCGGAGTAAATCCAACCGAAGACTTTGAGAGAATACGAAGGATACGGGAGGCTGTTGGCTCCGAAATCGCCATAAGAATAGACGCAAATCAAGGCTGGACCGTTAAAGAAGCAATTGCCATTCTAAATAAGCTTGAACCCCTCAAAATCGAGTTTGTTGAACAACCAGTCAAAGCCGAGGACATCCATGGCTTAGCAGAAATCAGAGAATCCTCGCCCATCCCAGTCATGGCAGATGAGAGCGTCCATACGCCAGAAGACGCCTTACATCTAATAAAGGAAAAGGCGGTTGACATGATCAACATCAAACTGATGAAAAGCGGCGGAATCCTGAAAGCCAGAAAAATAGTGGCAATTGCTGAAGCAGCCAACGTTCCGTGCATGATCGGATGTATGAGCGAGTCCACAGTTGGCATAACCGCTGGAGTTCATTTAGCCTCTGCCCTCAAGAACATACTGTATGCGGACCTCGACTCAGACATTCTTATTGCAGATAAGCTCGTTTTCAAGGGTGCCCCAGCACTTAAAGCGTCAAAACGAGTCCCCTCTATGAAGCCGGGTTTAGGCATAGTCCAGCTTAACGAGAAACTCCTCGGAACCCCATTAAGAGTCTACAAGTAACGAAACCATTTAAGATTAAGCTTCGCATTTATGACAGAAGTAGGCTGTAAGCAATGAAAAAGACCGAAAAATCTGTAAGGTTTTGTCCAAAGTGTGGCTCAACAAACCTGTTCTGGGCGAGCGGTTTACCCCAGCTGTGGTCTGTTTGGGAGTGCAGAGAGTGTGGATACCGAGGTGCCTTAACAATCGAGGATAGTAAGTTGGCGGCAAAGATTAGAGAAGACTACATGAAAACCTCAAAGAAAAGAGTTTAGAGGTTATATTTTTAGTTGGTGGATCTACCTTATCACTTCTAACGACATTTTTATATGTCTCATGAAAGCCAGAGAAAAAAGGGAGATTTTATAATGCTAACTCAATTGCCAGAGTCGAAACACTTTCAGATTGAGCCATTAGCAAAAGGTGTCTATGCCGCAATTGCCTCTGAGCAAGGTTATGCTATTTGCAATGCCGGTATCATCGACACTGGCGATAAAACTATTATCTTTGACACCTTTATCTCTCCAAAAGCGGCAAAAGACCTCTTGAATGCGGCTAAGCGATTAACCTCGCATAAGACTCTCTACGTTGTCAACAGCCACTATCACAACGATCACATTCGCGGTAATCAAGTCTTTTCTCCCGATACAGATATTATTAGCACTACATGGACTCGAGAGGCGATCACACAGAACGAGCCTGAAGAAATTCAGTGGGAAAGAGAGAACATTCCCCAAGGAATTATTGACGCACAATTGAAGCTGGCTGCCGAAAAGGACTCGAAGCGACGTCGCGAACTTGCTTTATTGATTGTTTACTATAAGGCAATTATTGAATCTCACCCACAATTGAAAACGCGGCTACCCAATATCACGTTTGAGCCTCCCAAACTTGTAATACATGGAACGCAAAGAACAGCGGAGCTTCTCACTTTTGTTGGTCATACAGCGAGCGATCTTGTTCTTTATCTGCCCGAAGAAAAGATTGCGTTTATGAGCGATCTGCTTTTCATCAATATGCATCCATATCTGCCAAGTGGTTTTCCGGAGCGCTGGAAAGAATCTCTCAGCATGGTTGAAGCGTTAGGAATACGGACTGTCGTTCCTGGTCACGGTCCAGTGGGACGATCCGCAGATCTCTCGGTGATGACTCGGTATATCCAGTCCCTCGAGAACATTGTGGCAAACATGGTGAAGTCTGGTAGAACCCTGGAGGAGGTTTCTCTTCAACCTATTCCCTCTCAATTTGAGAATTGGTTGCTATTTTTCGACAATTTTTTCATCGCCAATCTTCAGTTCCTTTATAAATGCGTGGTAGAAGGATCGGAGAAAAAATAAGTTACCTCGTCCTGTGGTAGGGTTGCCCGGATTTGGACCAGGATCCTTCCCGCACACCACAGCCAGCAGTGCGCTTAGAGAGCCCAAGTCTCATAAAGATTTAGCAAATGAAGGAAGAGATTGGCGGATTTTGAGAAATGTTGGCTTATTTACCCGCTTTTCGTTATATTAGCTTTATACGGATTTTAAGGACTCTTGCTACTGAAATGGTTGCAAGTTCCGATATTGTCCCTCCACCAGCGGGATTGGAGTCCCAATAGAGTATTCCTTCGCTGCTCCACCAGAGGAAAGTAACGTAGGTTTCAAGCTCTTCTATCCAAAGATTCCAGTGAACCCCTCTTCCTCTTGCTCCACTCACTTCGCCATCCACTACGAGAAAGTATCCCTTACCGCTGATTTCTTGGGGTTTACAGCTGCTTTTGTAGATGCCTCGAAACATCAAGGTTGCATTTTTTGGATTGGGATGACCATAACCAGGTCCCAGCATTGTTGGTATACCAACGAAGAGATAATGATTTATCACAACGGAGTCAATCGTTCCATTAGCATAGAGACCGTTAGTTTCTTCCATGTTAACTAAGACCATGTGGATCATGTGACTTTTGCCGTCGTTAGTAATCCAACTGGCTGTCAGCGTTCCCAAAACCTTGACTGAGTCGTTCTTGAAAAGACAACCTGAAAGTGCCCCACCCGGAAATTCAATGGAGCCCTGTTCACCCTCTGAGGTTCCAGCAAGGCTCATCGTACTTTGCGTAAAATTCTCAACATATTCAGGCCAACCGAGGACAGGATTTCCACCTGGCACGACAAAGCGTCCCCAGACAACAAGTCCAGGACCCTTAGCTTCGCATCCGAAGAGAATCTTATCGTACGATTTTTTAGCCATCACTGGGATCGCCAATGTTGATAGCAACGACAGCGATAGAATGAATGATGCCATATAGAGTGATTTCTTATTCAATCTGAAATTTCCTCAAAAAATAATAAACTTTGGTAACCTTTAACCATTTAGGAAAAATTCTATAGAACAGTCTTCTATTAGCTTCATCACGAATCACACACAATATTCGCCCTATAAACCATAAAAAGCAATGTGGTGGGGCTGCCCGGATTTGGACCGGGGTCAAGAGAGCCCAAGTCTCCTAGCCTAGACCATGCTAGCCGACAGCCCCTTCCTAACTTCTTGCCAGTTTCCATTAATAAATGTTGAATTTGCATCGGCGACTTTCGGGCAAAACTTATCTCATTTACACTCCTAAAGAAACTGGGTAGTGTGTCCTCGATGAAGTTTTCCTTCCTAAATCCGAGTCCGTCTTCAGACACACCTGATATGGTGGTTACTGCATGGCCGCCTTTAGGCATGCTCTATTGTGCGGAGGTTCTGATGAATGAAGGAATTGAAGTCTCCATCCTAGACCAAGCTGCAAAAAGATTTTCTCTGAAACAAACCTTGGATTGGGTGAAGAAAGAGAACCCAGATATTCTCGGTCTCTCGGTTCTGAACAGCTCAGCAAAAGAGGCACCAAAGATTGCCGAGCTGGTGAAAGCAGAAAATCCGAATATTACGATAGTTTTTGGAAATTATCACGCCACGTTCAACGCTGAGAGAATTTTAGAAAAGTATCCTTCTGTGGATGTGATTGTTCGGGGTGAAGGCGAACACACAAGCCTTGAACTCGCCAAATGCTTGGAGAAGAGGCGAGACCTTGAAGAGGTTATGGGCATAGCCTTCCGAAAAAACGGAAAACTCGTGCAAACTCCTGACAGACCCTTAATCAAAGACGTTGACGCTCTTCCATTTCCGAACCGCGACTTAGTGGGTGCCAGCTACAGTTCCACGATCTATGGAGTGAGGGTTGCCAGCAGAAAATTCTCAACAATCGTTTCCTCTCGTGGATGCCCCTTCCAATGCAGTTTCTGTGGTTGCAGGAAATTCGCACGAGGAGTGTGGAGACCAAGATCAGTAGAAAACATCATCAAGGAGATTGAGTTGCTTCAAAGCCAAGGCTATGAACAGTTTCTTTTCGTGGATGATAACTTCACCCTGAACCCGAAAAGAGTGATAGAATTTTGTCGGAGACTGAGGAAGGAGAGGATGGATGTTGAATGGTTCTGTGACTCAAGAGTGGACAACTGCCGATACGACATGTTTAGGGAAATGGTGAAAGCCGGCTGCAAAACAGTGTATTTTGGAATAGAAAGCGCTAACCAAAGAATTCTGGATTACTATAAGAAAGGAATAACTCCAGACCAGTCTGAAGGCGCCGTTCGTAAGGCGAGAAAAGCAGGTGTAGACGTCATCGTGGGCTCCTTCATATTTGGGGCTCCAGACGAAACCAGACAAGAGATTGAAAACACCCTTAAGTTTGTGAATAAGTTGAACATAGATGTCCCTCAACTAAACGTTTTAGGTGCTTTTAGGGGAACCGATCTCTGGACCGATCTTGTAGCCAAAGGCCACGTTGACGAAGACAAATACTGGGAAACAGGAGTGTACGTTCCAAAGGTTTCACCTCATGCTGTGCCTTTCGACGAAATCCGCTTGGCAATTTACGACTACTTCCGAGCCTTCTACCTTCGTCCAAAGACTCTCTTTTCAGAACTATTGAGAACTTTAAAAAGTTCCTACAGACTGGGAGTGTTCCTTGCCAACGCGACTCGAATCAACCTCATCATCCAATCTGTAAGGCAAGGAGTTAGACTCGATTAAACTGCAGTTGCTAAGTTATGATAATATCACACAATCTTAAGGTGAGGGTACGGCGAAAACTTATTTTCAAGGTTCATTCAGTTAATTGTGTGCCCCGGTGGCTCAGCGGTTAGAGAATTGCGACCAAAGCAACGGCCTTGTATTTGGATAAGGATAGCCGTAGGTCGCGGGATCGAATCCCGCCCGGGGCTCCATATCTCTTCGCACCAAAATCTACGTTCTTTTCACAAAGGAGAATGCTTCTGTCGTTCATATGTAGTGACAAATAAAATGCCATATATAGGAATCCGAACCCGTCTTGATTTTCCGTAATATGTTGAATCCTACAAATCTAAGAAGATTTTGAACTGTTCATACTATGTTTTGTCTTGATGTCACAGAAATCTTTCCACAGATTTACCCAATGCTCAGGACTTTTGGGTTTTAAGTTCCTCGAATAAGTCTAGAGGAGTTTAGAAAGAGAATGAAATCAGGCAGAGTATGAGCAAAGGCTGCCATCAAAGGGTTTAATATACCGACAGTAGCGAGAGAAACGCCCACTACATTAAAAATGACGCTTGCTATAAGATTTTGTTTGATAACCCTAAAAGTTCTTCGTCCAATGTTGACTATTTCAGGAATTCCTCCCAGATTATCAGTCATCAAGGCAATATCTGCAGATTCGATGGCTATGTCAGTTCCAGCTGCTCCCATAGCTATTCCAACTGATGCCTCGGCGAGTGCTGGAGCATCGTTTATTCCATCACCTACCATCGCGACCTTACGTCCTTGTCTGCCGAGTTCTTTCACTTTGTCAACCTTTTGTTCCGGTCGCATTTCTGCATACACTTCATTAATTCCTATTTGTTGTGCAATGAATTTTGCTGTGCGTGGATTGTCACCTGTCATCATAACTAGTTCAATGCTTTTACGTTTCAATTCTGTTATAGCAGATTGCGCTTCTGTTCTCACCATATCCGCTACGCAAATGACCCCACAAATTTCTGAGTTATGTGCTATTATTAAGCTGGTTTTTCCATCCTTTTCCCTTTCTTTCATAAATTCTTCAATTTCTTTTGGGATTCTCAGTTTTCTTTGTTGAATCAATTCTCTGTTGCCCAATACTATTGTCTGGTCTTTTAATGTTGCAATCACTCCCTTGCCTGGAACAACCTCGCAGTCATCATGTTCACATGTTTCAATCCCATACTCTTGAGCTTTATCAGCTATTGCACTTGCTAGAGGATGTTCTGAGTGAAGTTCTGCAGTTGCAGCTAGATCAATTACCTCTTTTTCGCAGTGCTCATCATAGCATTTTATCTCTGTGATTTTGGGTGTGCCCAAAGTGAGTGTGCCAGTTTTGTCAATAACTAAAGTATCTACCTTCGCGATTTCTTCGAGATAGATCCCACCTTTAACGATTATTCCCCTTCTTGCAGCGTTTCCTATGCTCGCAACCACAGCTAAAGGAGTTGCTAATGCAATCGCGCATGGGCAAGCGACTACAATGACTGATATCGCATTGGTTATGTTATTGGTGAATACGTAAGTCAGTATAGCGGCAACAAAGACCAGAGGTATAAATCTTGAAGCGAAGCGATCTGCAATTTTTTGGATCGGCGCCTTTGAGGTCTCAGCTTCCTCTACAAGCTGAATAATTCGTCCTAGTGTAGTGTCTTTACCAATTTTTGTAACTCTTATCTGAATTGCCCCAACTTGATTGATTGTACCAGCAAAAACATCATTACCAACAGTTTTTTCTATTGATATTGACTCACCTGTGATTAGAGCCTGATTAACAACAGCGTGGCCTTCTACTATTTTACCATCAACAGGTATCATTTCTCCGGATTTCACGATAACAACATCATCTAGTTGCACCTTGTTTATATTTACGGTTTCTGTTTCGTCATCCCGCTTGATAATTGCGGTTTTAGGTGACATTTTTACAAGTTTGCTAATAGCAGTTCTGCTTTTTTCAGTGGTAAATTCATCAAGGAAATCAGCAGATAGCATAAAGAAACCTATAACAGCTGCTGAAAGAAACTGTCCAATTAGTAGGGATGCTAACATACCTAAAGCCATAGCCATTTCGGCTGTCACAGATCTTTTCAAAAGCGATTTTATCATGGATTTGAAAATTGGGATGCTACTTGCAATTACTGCCAAGATTGCAGCTATATCAAAAGAATAGAGGATAGGAGAAAAACCTAACCAACTTACGAGTATTGCGATCAGAACTACACTGAGTCGCAGAAACTCGGTTACTCTCTTCCTTTGACTTTCCATTTCTTCTCACAGGTGTTACATGAATTTGATGAGCGCATCCTTCAGTTCCATCACAGATTCTTCGACTTTTCCCTCTTTAGAGGCTTGGACAACGCAGATTTCTATGTGATCTTCCAAAACAAGGCGGCCTACCTTGTTTATTGCAGCTCTAACTGCTGCAAGTTGTAGAAGAATGTCTGGGCACTCTTTATCTTCTTCAATCATTCTCCGAATGCCATGAACGTGACCCTCAATCTTCGCCAATCTCTTGAGTATATCTTCTCGCTTTTTGTGCAACATAATTTATCCCCTCCTATGGGATAGGATACTTCAAACTTAAAAGCTTTACTGGACACGTTTGAACAAAACAGTCATCAATTTGAGAAAGTAAGCCAATGAATCTTTAAACAACGAGTTCGAATTTGGACTCCATAATATTAATAGGCTCCATTTGCAGCAATTATGGTTTCTATCTCAAGAAAAAGGAGAGGTTCAATGTGCTTTCGCTATTCGATTCCCCATCGCTTGGTGACCTTGACCATTAGGAAGATCACGAAGGCTATGATGAGAAAGGTTATCAAATTCCCGATGAAATGTCCAATGCGAAATGGTCCAACCACGATCTTTTCCCATTCGATGCCCGGCACGAGTAGAGTGATTATGGGCATGATTAAGTCGTCAACGAGCGCTTTTGCCAAGGCGCCGAGGTACACGCCCATGATGAACGCAACAGCAAGTCCCATGACCTTGTATTTCGAAAGGAAGCCCATAAACTCGTTCCACAGTCCCCTTGGTGGCGGTGGAGCAGGTTTAGGCTCAAGCAACTCTCTTATTCGCTTCAGCTCCTCCAAAATTTTATCTTCCTTCGACATGATTCATCACAATGTCATAGCTCTGTCCGATTTCTGTAATAACTTTTGGGTAAAACTCTGAAAGATAGTGAAATGACTGGGTATGTTTGATTGTTCCCATGTGACTTTTTTGGGGGTTCTAATCACTCTTCCTGCGGAGTGAGACTACTAGGGAACATAAGTTATGAATACGAAATCAATATTTTTCAATCATTAGGCGAATGGCAAGCAATCACAGGCAAACTCTTGAAAACAGACTTATCAACAGTTATCATAACTTTTCATATAACAGAACCCTTCTTGGCATCTGTTTCATAATCAGACCGCTAAAACTAAAGTTCCTCCGAGGAGTTGATGATGAAGAACAAAATTTTCTTCTCCCCCCTCTATAGAGAGGCCCTCACACACGCACACACAGAAACCCCACATCTACAAGCTAACGAACCAGCTCTCGCTTCTTCCATCTCAAATTCTTGCTACGACACTTCCTACACTTAACAGCAGAGCTAGCATTACGTACACCACAATCTCTACAGATCTTCATAAACAACCGAGCACGCTGAGCGATAGCCTTCTTCACAGGATCAACAAGAGGCACTACAAATCCCTCTGAACCAAATTAGGTTTCAAACAACCTCCCGCCAAATATACTTTACCTTTCCAACTCCCTCGCCAAAATCCTCGCAACATCACTCGGCTTCTCAGCAACCCTCACACCAGCCTCCAAAAAAGCCTCAATCTTGCTCTGAGCGGTTCCTGCGCTCCCCATAATAATCGCCCCAGCATGACCCATCCTCTTCCCAGGAGGCGCTGTTCGCCCAGCCACAAAAGCAACCACAGGCTTATCAAACCCCTCAGACGCGATAAACTCGGCAGCCAATTCCTCCAAGTTCCCGCCAATCTCACCGATCAAGGCAACCGCCTTCGTCTGCCTGTCTTCACTAAACCTCTTGAGCATGTCAACAAAACTCAATCCAACAATGGGGTCACCACCTAAACCCATGCAGGTTGACTGACCAAGCCCCATAGCCGAAAGTCCCGAAGCAATCTCATAGGTTAGGGTTCCGCTTCTGGAAGCCACACCCACCACCCCAGACCTAAAAACGTGCGCAGGCATAATACCGAGCTTACACTCACTGGGTACAATGATTCCAGGAGTATTTGGACCAATGACAACGGCGCCCTCATGTTTCGCGTAAGCCATAACCTCAACGGCGTCCCTGATCGGAATTCGCTCTGTAATGATAACCAGAGTCTTCAACCCAGCCTCAATAGCCTCAAAGGCAGAGTCGGCGGCGAAGGGAGCAGGAACAAAAATTATAGATGCGTTTGCGGCATGCCTCTTCACCGCTTCCTCAACAGTGTCATAAACAGGAACGCCATGAACTTGTGTCCCGCCCTTCCCCGGTGTCACACCCCCAACTATCTTTGTCCCATAATCAAGCATGAGCCTTGTGTGAAAACTTCCCTGACTGCCGGTTATTCCCTGCACAATCGCTTTGGTGTCTTTGCCAACAAAAACACCCAAGACCTCATCCCCCAGACTTCACCATTTCAACAGCTCTCATAGCAGCATCCTCCATGCTATCCAAAACATGGATGCCAGCCTCTGTCAGAATCTTTCTTCCTTCCTCTTCGTTGGTCCCAACCAACCGAATGACCATCGGCTTCACAAACCCAACCCGCCTCTTCGCCCCTAAGATTCCTTTTGCAATTTCATCGCAACGAGTGATGCCCCCCAAAATGTTGATGAAAACAACCTCCACCTTCGGATCAGATAAAACAAGGTCAAGGGCTGACGCCATTTTATCTGCAGAGGCGCCACCGCCCACGTCAAGAAAATTAGCAGGGTTTCCTCCGTGAAGTTGAACCACATCCAAAGTGGCCATCACTAAACCCGCCCCATTTCCGATGATCCCAATGTTTCCATCAAGTGGAACATATGCGAGTCCACTCTTTTGGGCTTCTATCTCTCTGGGACTAAGTTCGGTTTCCTCTTGAACAAGTCGTTCTTTGTATTCTGCGTGTCGATAAAGGGCGTTGTCGTCTACTAGTAAACGAGCATCAGCTACCACAAACTTCCCGTCGATAGTCTCAACAAGCGGGTTAATCTCAATCATCTCCGCATCATAATCCATCGCCACCTTGTAGAGCTGAATGAAAATTCGAGTCAGATCAATTAGTTGGTTTGTAGCATAACCCAGTTTTCTGGCAATTTGGCGTGCGTGATAGGAACGGAATCCACAAAACGGGTTTATTAAAACCCTCACTATTTTTTCGGGCATAGTAGCAGCTACTTCTTCTATGTCCATCCCACCTTCTGAAGAGGCGATCGCTACATAGCTTTGACTTGAACGGTCGGTGGTTATGCCAAAATACAACTCCTTCTTAGTATTGAGTTTTTCCTCAACCAAAACGCTCTGAACTCTAGTTGCCTTTACCTTTGTAGCTAATAATCTTCTTGTCATAACTTCAGTTTCCATGGGTGAACTAGCGAAAAGGATTCCACCAGCCTTTCCTCTACCAGAAACCAGAACTTGTGCCTTGATGGCAACTGGAATGCCAAGTTTGGTGGCGATATCTCGAGCTTGTTTTGGAGAAGTGGCTAACTCCCCTTTTGGCGTTGGCATTCCATACTTAGAGAGGATTTCTTTCGCCTCATATTCGTGGAGTTTCAAGGGTTAGGCCCTCTATAAAGTTAGGTTATTTGATGACTTGGATTGTGATGTAAGATTTAGTGTCCTGAACCCCCTCTACAAAGGCTAGTTTTCGAAGTGTTTCCTCGAGATTTTCCCGTTCTACAACAAGAACCGCATCCATGTCGCCAGCCACCCTGAAAAATCGTTGAATGGGAAACTCCCCTATTCTTGTGTAGGCTTCTCCTCTTTTGACCGGAGAAACCTTAATGAAGATGAAGGCGGGATTCGCCGACACTCCCAACGCTCTTAGTCCACTCTCCGTTACGTCTATGAACCCCCTTCCGGTTCGAATGTACCTAAGATCTCGGAGTTTGCGCAAGTGGACATTTAATGCTTGGCGACTTATTTCCAGTCCTTTTGCCAACTCGTTTTGCTTCATTTCTAAAGTGTAAGTTGTTAATGGTTTGCCCTGCTCGTACAGCATCTTGAGCAAACGAAATGGGCGTTTGGAGAGAATCTCCCTGCTCACCGAATCACCTTCCTTGTTAGGCTATTTTAGGATTAGGTTATTTAAGGCATATCTGCTTCCTACAAATTCTTGGTTTTCACTTCATTCAAATCTTTTTGGATGTCGTTCGCTTACAAGATTTCACCGACTAACCATGAAGAATTGTACTATAGATAAAATACCGCAACCTATTTATTTACCCAGAAAATAGCATAGGGAGCCAAAAGCAAGAACAAAAACAAGGAGTGAGGCGGGAAATGTCAGTGAGAGAAAGCAATGCGGTGTTGATCGGAAGAAAGCCAGTAATGAACTACGTACTGGCTTGCATAACCCTCTTCCACGGCGGAGCAAAGGAAGTAAACGTAAAGGCGCGAGGTAGAGCAATCAGTCGGGCTGTTGACGTTGTTGAAGTTGTGAGACGCCGATTCCTACCGGACGTGAAAATCAAAAACGTGGGCATCGGCACTGAGCAAGTGACACCCACTGAAGAGGGTGGCCAGCCTACAAACGTCAGCACCATCGAGATAACGTTAGCGAAGTAAAAAGTGCGCGAAAATCTTTAAGGGCTCCGCCCCCTCCTTTATTTCCAGAGGGAGGACTTTAGAAGAGGTGAAAACGTCATTATGCAATTTCTGCCTCAAAAGCGGAATATTGTGTCCAAAGTGTTCGAAAAAAGTTAAGACAGGAGAAATCAGCCAAACAGATCTAGAGATAGCTCGATTGCTCCTCTCACTCGAAGATGAAAATCCTTCCCTCCAAGACGTTTATTTTCATAAGGCTGTGGAAGCCGACGACCTCTTAGCCTTGATAGTTGATCGTGGTAGTATGTCACGCTTATTAGGTCAAGGCAGAAAAATCGTCAAGGCTCTTGAAGAGAAGATGGGGAAAACAATCCGTATATTAGAGCATGGAGTGGATGAGAGAAAATTTCTGGAAGATTTGTTCGCACCGTTGAGTATTATAACAATAAATACGATTTGGCTTCCCGACGGAACCACTGAAACGAGGGCTATTTTAAAGAAGCGGAATAAGAGACCACCTGGGATAAAGGTTGAGGCTTTGAAGGAAATAGCAAAGAAGGTGCGAGGAATAACCCTCAGGGTGGAGTTCGCGAGATAACAGAGTGGACTATTATGGAAATTGATCCGTTAGGAGACTGGAGTAGGACTCATTATTCGTCGGAGGTAACGCCTGAATTACATGAAAGAGAGGTTGTGCTTTTAGGGTGGGTTCGGGACATTCGAGATTTAGGTGCCATAAGGTTTGTGATTCTACAGGATAGAGAGGGGACGGTTCAGGTCACTATTCCCCGAGAGGGCGTTAGCAAGGACGTAATGAGGAGAGTTGACTCCTTACAAAGGCAGTGCAGTATTGGTGTAAAAGGTATAGTTAGAAAAACAGAACTTACTCCAAGAGGCATCGAGATTATTCCCAGCGAAATTCGGATACTGGCTGTGCCAAAGCTTCCTCTTCCCTTAGACGTCACAGGACGAGTTCCTGCCGAAATTGATGTGCGCCTCGATTCACGCCCCCTTGACCTTTGTAGAGATGAAAGCCGAGCGATTTTCACGATCCAGCATGTGGTGTTAGAAGCCACACGAGGTTTCTTGTCGGGTCAGGGCTTTATAGAAGTTCACACGCCTAGAATCATCGCCTCAGCAACCGAGGGTGGAGCGGCACTCTTCCCAGTTGAATATTTTGGCAAGAAGGCTTTCCTTGCGCAGAGCCCCCAATTGTACAAGGAACAATTGGTGATGGGTTTCGAGAAGGTTTTTGAGATTGGCCCCTTTTTTAGGGCGGAAGAGTTCCATACTCGCCATCACATAAGTGAATTTATTTCTATGGATATTGAACAAGCATTTGCAACTGCTGGAGATGTGATGTGTGTCCTTGAAAGACTTGTTCAGTGTATATGCGAGGCTGTAAGAGAAAAGTGTCAGAAAGAACTGAAAATCTTGAAACATAATGTTGAAGTGCCGAAGGTACCGTTCAAATGTTTCACCTATGACGAAGTAATTGAAGACTTGAAGAAAGAAAAAATTCACATCCCATGGGGACAAGACATCTCTACTCCCGCACTTAGAAAGCTCGGCAAACTCCATCCCTACTATTATTTCATAACGGATTGGCCGACCGAGTCTAAGCCTTTTTACATAAAACCGCGGGAAGACAACACGAAAATTTCCGAGGGGTTTGACTTTATGTGGAGGTGGATAGAAATCGCTTCTGGAGGAACCCGTGTTCATTCAAAGGAACTTCTAGTTAAGAGATTGAGGGAGCAGGGCTTGAATCCAGAATCCTTCAGACATCACTTGAAAGTGTTTGATTACGGGATGCCACCTCATGCTGGGTGGGCTATTGGTTTGGAGCGGCTTATTATGGCGCTGACTGGTAAGAAGAATATTCGTGAGGTTGTGTTGTTTCCGAGAGACCGCTTCAGACTCACACCCTAATCCGTTGTGTGAAAGGATTTTGGCAAGAAGTGAAAAATGAGGGTTGCGCGCTTTTGGCGCGCCTGGATTTTTAGCATTTCCAGCCGAAGTTTCTAGCGACTAGGTAGACGTCTTTCATGTCGACTTTGTAGTCGCCGTTGAGGTCTGCGATGGCTTCCCATCTTGGGTGGCATGGGTATGATCCGAATGCCCTTGCGGCCTTGAAGACATCTTTCATGTCGACCTTGCAGTCTGGGATCTGTATTTCGTGGCCTGCTGGTGGGAGGCCGTACCAGCCCACTTCGTGCCAGGTGTCCCACCATTTGCCGGCGATGTCTGGTGGGATGGTGGACCAGAAGTCGTAGGTGCAGTTTATCCATTGACAAATCCATGGGTTGGGAACATAGATGACCTTGCCTTCTTTTGTTACTGGAACCATCTCTGGGCCCTTAACGTGCACTAAGACCTTGATGTCGTAGTGGCATTTCTTGAAGTGTAGGTTGATGATCTCTTTGTGGGGTTGGCACGCTTTTAACACTATGTTTTCTGTTGGTTTTATTTGCATGTCTATTGGGGCGTTTAGCCAGTGGACACCTGTTTCAACAAGGAACTCGATTGCCATGCATACTGGGAATACAATCACTGTGGACGCTGGGAACGCCAAGATCATCGATGGTACTACCGTTACAAGTGCGTCGTTAACAACGATTGTTCCCGCTGTTAGGAAGTGGATTTTGGTGTCTGTTTGAAGATGAATCTTTGTTTCATTTTGGAAGTGAAGGTATTGCATTGCGGGGAATATGGTTCCTGATTCGTAGGGTATGATTTGCTCGACTGAGAGTTTGACTATTTTGTCCACCCACAATTCGCCGACCTGTTCGTGGTAGGGCCATGCTGTGTTAGGTATTGGGTCAAGCCACTCGTTGTGGAGTTCTATTCCGAAGGCAGCATCGTCGCAGGGATAGATTTTTTGGCTGTACCAGTCTGTCCATATGGTTACGTTGCAGGGAGGCCAAAACACGGGTGGTGCTGGAGGTGGTGGAAGACCACCTCTCATCTCCACGTGGTAGACGTGGTGACGGATTGTTGGACCCGAGGGCAGTAGTGTCATGTCGATGTAGTCGCCTTGGTCGAGGAAGGAATTGTTGTTGGTGTCATAGGTTGGATCAAGTTTACCCCATGTGAGGTGCCATTGTGTTCCTATGTACTTGTGTTCGCCCTTCGTGCAGTTCCACTGCGTGCAGTTCCAAGCATTTATCTTTGTGTAATCTATCCAGTCTTTGTTGTGGAACTCCTGCAGTGTGTGTATGTTAGTGTGGACTGGGCACCAGCGGAAGTATCCATATGGTGAGTGGATAGACGTGCTACCTGGCAGGTTTGTTTTTACGGTGCTGGATGGTTTGTTGGCTACCAACAGAACATGACTCCAATCAACGTATTCCACTAGTCTCCATGGACCGCAACCAATCAGATTGGGGTCCGGAGCAAATCCGGTTGGATCCCCAGTTTCCACGATGGGCTTCCAAATATGCTTTGGAAGTATTTTTAGTTCACCTATCCAGTGTAACGCCCAGATGCTTTGTACGTCAAACAGGATTTCGATGTTGCATGGGTCTATGATGTTGACGTTGTGAATAAATTTGACTTTTTGGTGCCACCATGGTGGTGGTAAGCCCCTTTTTGCCAGTATCTTTGGAAGCTCTTGCATTGTGAAAATTACGTCTGCGGCTGAGAACGGGATGCCATCTTGCCATTTTTTGCAAGTGTCCAAGGTTAATTTTATTTTTGTTCTAGCTATGCCATCAATAGGACTTCTCCATGTTCCAATTTCCCAATTTTTCGCTATCCAAGGTATGTCTTCCAACGTGTATGGGTCTTCTTTGAGTAGGGTGTCGTAGATTTTGTTCAGGACTTCCCATTCCCAGTAGTCATTGGCGTAGATTGGGTTAAGTGACCTTAAGGCGGGAACAGAGAATCCGTACCTGATGGTCATGTGTTTGCAGTCGCCCATCAGATGACCTTCTGGATAGGCGTTGAGGAAAGTCCACCAGCTGTTTATTCCCATGGCGCCACCACAGCTACATTTAGCCCAGTATCCGTTGACGAAACCCTTCCACAACTGAGTCTCGTACCGGTCTTCTTCGTCAACTACTTCTGGTGTTCCGCTATAGCATCTCTTCATAGCCTTGATTCCGTATCGGCATTCTATTGGTATTGACCCGATTTTGCACGGGGTGGCGTAAACTTCTTGGCACATGTATGCTGCGTTTTGAGCCGTCGCATAGTCGCTTGCCCATTTCAGTTGTTCCGCCCAGTAGTCGTATAGCGTATCATTGAAGAACATGTAGTTGGGGCATATGCCTGGATGCCAGTACATCTGGCTGTGCTTCATCTCGTAAAGGTAGTCGGGGTCTTTCCTCAGGTTTCGGTCTCCAGTGTACAGGTGGAAATCTTTATTGACCATTACTTGGTTTATGCATTGAAGCCTGTCCATCCACATTGCAATGAAGGGGATCGCAATAAGGGGGTTTCTAAGCTGCTCTATGTACCACGAGGCGATGTCATGCTTTTTGCGATCATCATTTCGGATGACAAATTTAAGCAACATATACTCATCAGGGCCTTCCTTCCCATCTCCGTTGCGATCCCAGTATCTCCAGCCGGTAAACGGATTTAGTGGAAAGCCGTCTAGGTCAAGCAAACGAGCTGCCTCTGTTAGATTATACGGATGTGTCAAGTCTTCCCCAGGATATATTCCACCGGGGTATATGCCGGGATGCTGATACGCACCCAAAAATGGCGAAACCTCAGTATACATTGGAATGCCCAATCCCAAATCAATAGCATCGATAATATATTGTCTGTCCATCAAATGTGCCAGCGCATGTCGAAAGCTGGATACACTGCATGGGTTAGGGTAGACAGGGTTCAGATAACTTGGATTAGGTGGGTTGCCTAGGTATTGGTTTGGATTGTTGTTCATTTCAAGCACTATCTCGTCAAGGTCGCAACCATACTCAACCATCTTGATGTAATCGCTATACGGGGGCAGGCTCCACTTGTCAACGTATGGCCTCGTTAGTGGCCAATCCATAACGTCGATTTCACACATCTCCATAGCGGTACATTCAGTTGATAGAAACGGATACATTTTGATTAACAGTTGGTCTAACCTTGGGCCAAACAGTTCATACTTAGTGTCCTGAGTGCAATCAGGATAAACCCAAGCTTTCGTTGGAACATTTGGAACACAGATAAGCGACAACAAAGCCAAAATCGCTAGCATAGCATACACTATTTTTCTACGCATTTTTCTTACTCCTCTCTCTTTTTTCCGTGGTATCATACTGTGAACGCTACCTCCTAAAAAACCTTATGAAACATTTATTCATCCCTAAATCCACTATACAATTTTCTTAACTATGGAAAGACAAAGCTTTACATTTAATTAAATCGAAAAGCCAAAGAGCTTTGCCACCTCACAAATTCTATCTCTAAGAGAACTTTCAGCCTCACACCCAATCCTTTCAGCTCACCAAACCCCATACATTTTGAGAACTCTTAACGCGTTAATCGTAGTAGAAACACTATACTTCTCTCCATCCCCAGACGCCCAAGCTCCATTTTCCCTCTGCAACTCCATCACTCCGTCAATGCACCTCTTGACTATGGGAACACTCTTAGAGATTCCAGCAACATGGAAACATTCTAGGCACCAGATCAAATCTGCGGCTCCATCCTCTATTCGACTGATGTTTCGGTCTATTACCTTCAACGCCCTTTTCACGACCCCAGAGTCACTTCCCCTCAACTGACCGAAAACCGCCACTGATATCCATGTTGAATGCAGAAAACCAACAAATTTCCCTTCGGCATCCCTGTTTTTTAAAAGAAACCCAGTTGCCTTCTTTACCGCCTTAGATTCTCTATAGCCAAGTTGAATTAAGTAGTTGCACACATCGGCGCTAAGCCAAATCTTGGTTTTTGGGTCTCCTGGTAAATCCCAGAATGGCGGGCTATATTGTTTGATTTCGTCATTCTCGTTCCAGCCACCGTCTCTACCTTGAACCCCCAGAAGGTATTCTGCAGTTTTTCTGCAAACGTCTGATTCAGCGATTCCCAACTCTATCATGAGACCGAGGTTCGCGCTCGTGTTGAGTACACAACTCAACTTACCCTTTTCGTTTTCATAGGGAAAGCCTCCGTCATCGTTTTGGAGTCCCTTTAGATATCTCAGCGGAACCTCATCATCTCTCTCTTTGCCTAGTAGATAGTGTAACCTATACTTTTCTAATTCTGTCCCGTGTTTTTCGACAAAGCTTATTGCTTTTTGAACATCCAAATCATCCACATCCTTTAAATAAACTTCTATTCCCTCGTCCTCATTTAGGATTTGTCACTAATTTGTTTCCTAAAGCGTTTTTATATGTGTGGTGAAACCGCCGACAATAGAGAGAAATGTTATATTTCAGAAATTGAAGGATTTTCTCGGGCATAACGGCGTGCAGGTGAGAAGATGTTTGAGGAAAACACGTTAACAACCGAGGAAGAAGCGCTTAAGTTCATAAACAAGTACGGCTTAGTCACCCTCTTCCCAATAAAAGGTTTCAGTTTTCCAAACCTATACCAAGCCACATCTGGAAAGGATAAGGAAGAGAAATTTCAGAAGGCATGGCAATGGGCAGATAACCTCGCTGCGAAGAAGAAAATTCACTACGGAAAACTTGTGCACAAACAAGTCACATTAATCTCATTAGACACGTTTCCATATGTTTACAAACTTTGTGGAAAACGCAAGTTGAGCGAAACAGCACAAAAAATTATTGAACTCTTAAGGAAGAAGGGAGCAACGTCAACTACGCTATTGAGGAAAAACCTTGACCTCATGGGGAAAGAAAGGAAATCCGAATTCACGAAAGCCATGGACGAGTTGCAAGTGACATTCTCTATTGGAATCGTCGGTCGAGAAGAATCTCCCAAAATGACTTACTCATATGATTTGTTGGAAAGGTGGATGCCTCAAGACCTGATAGAAAAGGCTCCTAACATAAGCGAAACCACCGCAAAGGAGAGAATCAAGGCTAAACTATTAGAAAATAAAGTGTTCTCTAAACACGAAGATGCTGAAACGTTTCTAAAGAAACTCTAAAAGCCTGCTTTTATCAAATCCTTTGGCTTCATGAATTCTCGTAGCAAGACCGTTGCGTAGGAGCCCCTATGCAACATAAAGCCCAGATTGAGGGCTCGACTGGATGGGTTCGCAGAGTCCTCACATACTTCTCCTATAGAAAGGTTGAGTATTGGAGTTAGAATTGCTCTCAGTCCTCCTGGCGCACTTATCTGGAGCATAGTCGAAAGCTTGAAATCCTCAGGTGATAGATTTTCAGTTTCTAAAATCTCTTTTTCAATCTCACCTTGCATGCCGCCAGAGAGAAATTGCTTGAACCCTATGAGGGGAATGGCGATACGCATTTTGTTTTCATCTATCGCCCTCTGAACGCTCTCCATAGACTGAGCGGTTACCTGCGTGAAACTACCCGTTAGAAGCCCATAACTATCAAGTTTCGTGACATAATCTCCTATCTGAACCATATTGAAGGAAACCCCCATCCTTATTCTTTGGCTAAGAAAATTGTTGAATAGGAAAGATTGGTAGGCTTGAACGAAGAGTTTACACAATTTTGTGGGCAGTTTTCTGAAGGCTCCCACATGGTCTCTTTGATACTTAGCTAAATGACTGAGCATTGAGCGTTCATAGTGCAGAGAGCACGGAAAATACTTTTGCGCCTTCTTAAAGTCTCGTGAAGTCTGGAGTTGTTGTCGAGCTTCTCTTGATTGAGGATGCTCGTAGGGGCTGGGTTGACAGAGAAATGTGAGGGCTGCTTTTTCCCAGTCTCCTTGAACAATGAACTTGCCGACTATATGGGTTATGGGGCGAATCGTGCCAAAGCGTTGATGCCCAAAAAAGTTTGGAATCCCACCTGAATCTTTAAGTTGGCTTAGTGTGCCTTCTATTCGACGCTTGACTATGGAAGAGGAACAGGATATAGCTCTGATTTTGATGTTGAATCGATTTCCAAGGAGAAGTTGTGACGAAATCTTTTCATTAGAAAAACGTTGCGGGTGGAGAGATATATCCTTGGCTTTCACTCTTAATACTTGATCAGGCGTTATGCCACTGACACAGCTGACGCTCACGTGCTGGGCTGTAAGAGCGTGTGAATCTTTCATACCCGCAATTTGAATGTATTGCCCACTTATGCACAGTTGCCTTGCAATGCTTTTCACCGCTCTGAGTGTGTCCCAGTTTCGCTTAACCAAAACACAGACGAGATAACGTCCTCTTCCAACTATTTGTGGAACGCTTATAGGTGAAACCTTGGCTTCAGAACCGTCGACTAGAACCTCTTCAACTACGAAATCTTCTGGAAACTGACGAAATCTTCCCCCAACCCCAGGAGTCTCAGAAGCATAGACTCCGATGCCGAGTTCTTTCTCCAACTGAGGTACACTCAAAAAATCGCCTCAAAAAAGTTCGAGTTCGCCGGTTATTTTATCAACCATACTGGAAGGGGCTGGTCCTATCCCCAAGCACGTGATCGTGCCAGGCATCAGTTCAGTTAAACCTCGATCGGAAATCAACGCAGAAGGTAGTTTCATTTCCTCTGCCCTTCTTTCTAGCTCAAGAAGTTCCTTTTCTGATCGTGCCTTAACAGCTATTTTGCATTGTCCTTCCTCAATCCACTTCTTCCACCATTTCGGACGACTTTTTTTCGCTTCTTCCGCCGCGGAAACTGCTGCGTGTCCGGCTTGAGCAGCAATTTTGCCCTTGCTCATTTTCAAATCTGTGCGAATAATTAGGACCATCTTGTACTTGAAGTCGGGCATGTGAGGTCTGGTCCTCAATTTCTTTGAAAGGACTATTAAATGTTCAGTTGTTGCGAGTCAAAACTCCGAAATTTTGATCTTTTGTCTCCTCTAAAGTATCTTCAGCGCAATTCTTAGTAGAGTGGTGCAGATTTTGTAGTAGACTACTAGAACCGTTAAACCCATGCCCCTTGCGATCAGCTTTAACTTTAACAACTTCTGTACGGTTTCTAGTTTCTTTTCGTTCACTCTGACAGCGTCTTGGATTCGTCTGTGAACCCCTAGCAACATAGTCCCCATAAACGAGTATCTTATATCTTAATATATGCAATTTACTCCATCCACGAAATATTCCGTTTACTGATATGGGTTCGCGTTTTGTCAATGGATAAATGATGAAAAAATGAAATAAAACGTTAAGATGAACGCGGCTGGATGGCTAAGCATTCGGATCAAAGACGCTCCCTCAAAATCCAAGTCCCCTTGCTTCTTAAGGACTCTATCCATTTCCAGCCTTGCGCACAACTCAATAATCTTGTCGATTCTCTTGTCCGACAAGCCATTAAGCATCATTCTTAGTCGTCGCATCAACGTGAGCTCAAAACCTATAAAGGCTCTCCATCCGCTCTCATAACGTGACAAGAATCTCTCAGAGAAATCGTTGTTTTTTATGGACTCGTATGCTACTTCGCCAGCAATTTTTGAGCACAAAAGACCGAAGATTACACCGCCACCCGTTGTCGGCTTTACTTGGGAGGCTGCGTCTCCAGCTATGAGGAGTCCATGATGATAAGTTTTGGAGATTGGTCCGCCAAGTGGAATAGGATGGAAAGACTGGCTTAGAATCTTACTATTACTTAGTTTTGGAGATGCTATAGGATGGTCACGGATGAATTTGCGTAGATACCTCTTAGGACTTCCGACATTTGCGGCTAACCCAACTTTAGCCATGCCGTTCTGTTTCGGAATTATCCATGCGAAAAAGCCAGGGGCATACTTTTTTCCAAGATAAACCTCAACTGAGTCTCCTTCAACATCCTTCACTCTGTTCATCTCAACGTGAACTGCGTTTACAACCATAGAACGGTCAAGTGACTGAAGCCCAGCTTTCTTCAAAATAGTCGACGAAACACCCTCAGCGTTAATGACAATTTTTGAGAACAACGTCTCCCTAAAACCCTTGCGGTTGGTGACAACACCTCTAGCAGAGCCTTTTTTAAGGATAAGTGACTCTACTTTAGACCCCAAACGATATTCTACACCAGCCCTCATGGCAAGATCAGCGAGGTGTTTGTCAAACAGTTCCCTGTTTACAGTGCATGTCACGGGAGAGTCAAACCTGACTGAAAAATCTTTTCCACACGGGGAGTAGAAGGTTACGCCTCTAAACTCGTTCTCCACTACGTTCTTGGGAAGGGGGAGCAGTCTTAAACGTTTCAACCCGTTGAGGTTCAGATAGCCAGTGCAGTGCGTGGGGATGCCGATTGATTCGTGTTCCTCGCAGACCACCACTTTGGCGCCTAGCTTTGCCGCTGTCAGAGCAGAGAAGGAGCCGCATGGGCCACCACCCACGACAACTGCATCAAATCCATTAGTCAAAGTCACTGCGCTCTCATTATTTATTGACAAAACCATAGAATGCCATAGTCTGATAATAACTGTTTGTCAGATGTAATCTCTGCGCTCATCACCCACAAATCTTCCTTTCCATGTAACCATATACGTTCAAAACATTAATTTGCAAGAGAAGTGAGGATCTTTGGGAAAAATGGACGAGGGAACAGAGATGTTACCCAAGCGTTTTAATGGCAACTCCTATCGAATAGAGCAAGCAAGAAGACGTGACGCGGTTGAGATAGTCTCGCTCTATAAGAGGGTTTGGGATGAGTATAGAGGCAAATTTCCCGATGAATTGGTCAAGGCTAGACAACCGACAACAGAGCAGATGAAAGAATGGATGAGGCACGATACCTATTTTGTGGCTAGGGAAAGCCATAGAATCGTGGGTGTAGTGGGTTGTTCTCTAATACATGGCACGTGTTTGCTCATGCACATGGTCGTTGACAGAGAGCATAGAAAGAGGGGAATAGGTTCTGCTTTGACTGAGAAAGCTATAAAATACGCAAGAGAGAATGGAGCCGTGAAGGTGTGGTTAGACACAACTCCAAGGCTTAAGGAGGCGATGTCTCTCTACGAGGAATTTGGATTCATTAGGTGTGGGCATCTTAGGAAACATTACTGGGGAGAGGACGTTTCCTTTACGAGCTAATGCTCTAATCGTTTCCTCAAAATGATTTCTTGATTTCGGGTTTTGAAGGGGTCTTTCTTCCTATGTACATTATGTGCTCAGCCGTTCCGACAATTGACGGATGATTGCACGTTTTTAGAACGATGTCGACCCACACGTTCCATTTTTCCTTTTCCTTGTACAGTCTGTTTGTTGCTCTCTCCAAGTGGGAGGACAATCCTTCAAGCGCCACTAAATCTAGTGTTTCAGCATCTGACCCTTCGAAAAGTTCTCGAAGTTCTTCGGGCAGAAACCAGTGAGCCGCCGTGAAGCCCGTTACCTCTCTGCGTGGTAGCACGCCTGGTATGTAGTCTCCGACTTCCAGATGATGATGGCAGTCCCTTATTTCATCAGGAAGCCTGTACAGAACTGTTTTGAGAAGCCCCAGTCTACTTATCACAGAGACGAAAAGAGGGGCGCCAGTCTTGGCAACCCTTGCCAACTCTTTAGCCGCTGTTTCTCTTTGTTTACTGTCGAGTAGATGGGAGAGTGGTCCGCCGAGACATAAGACCCCGTCAAAGGTTTCATTATTAAACATGGATAAGTCTGTGACTGAGCCCTCAATTATTTGCTTCACTTTATGCTGAACTCCTTCTCTCTTGATTTTTCTCTTCGCGAGTTCTAGCATCTCTCTCACCAAGTCTAGAAGAACTACGTCGTAGCCCTTCTTCGCCAACGCTATTGTGTATCTTCCCGGTCCACCACCGGCATCTAGTAATAACCCTTTCTTGGGAAGGTATTTCTCAAGAAAGTGCGTGGTGACTGTGAACTCCAGTTGATGGTATGGGTTTCGCCTCAAGCGCTTCCACTCGTGACCAGCGGTTTTGGCAAACCAGTTCTTAACTACTTTCTCGACATCTTGTCGTCTCATAGGAACTCTCCATGATTGATGAGAGTGAAATGTCCTTGGTGCTTATCAGCCTTACTTGTTCAAGAATAAAACCAAAATTTTCATAAAGCGGTTTATTGAGTGCGCATCTGAGGAAGCAGTGGTTGAAATATATCACGTTAAGTGGCGACAGCTGTTTTGCCCGTGGCTTAGCCTTGGGAAAGATGATACGAGATGTTTGCGTTCACGACCTTTCGTTTCTTGAACAAAAATTGGCAGATGATGGCTTGACTATGGAGTATGGGCTTAGACTGGCATTGGAGAATGAGAGAGTTATGGCGAGGCATTTTCCAGAGTTGCTGGAAGAAATTCGAGGTGTGGCTGAGGGAGCACAATTGTCATACGACTCCCTACTCCTCGAGACCGCTTATCCATTTACTGCTAAGGCTTCTTCAAACTGCACAATCATCTCCGCCTCTGGCACCATGACAACCGATGGGATGCCCATTGTTGGCAGAAACTATGACTTTATGTTAGACTTTAGAAAGTGTAACCAAATTCGAATCGTTAAGAAAGACAAGGGATTCTCCTTCGTAGGCGGTACTATCACCATATTAGGAGTCGAAGAAGGACTGAACAATGTAGGCTTGTTTATTGGTGATGCAGGCTGGGAACCAAGGGAGTTGCCATTATCTAGAGGTGTGTCTTCAAGACAGGTTATGCAACTGGTCTTAGAGAACTGTGCTTCTGTTGACACGGCAATTGATTTCATCCGTCAGACCCCAAAATTTGCTAATAATGCTGGAACTTGCTATCTGGTTGCTGACAAGAAAGAAGCCGTTGTAATCGAGATGGGTTTGACTAAGAGTTGTTTGAGAAAGTCGAAAGAAGGCGTGTTGGTTGCGTCCAATGTGTTTCTAACCCCTATCGTAGAAGAGATGAAGCCTCTTGAACCAACAGCGTTTTCTAGGTATGACTTTGCCAGAAAACGTCTCCGTGAGAAAAGGGGCAGAGTAGACGACGAGTTTATGCGAAAACTTCTCTCGGACCACAGTGTCCCTATATGCGCTCATAACGAAATCAACACGTTACGTTCTGTAATCGCAAACACAAACGAAAAGAAAATGCTCGTGGCTGACGGCCATCCTTGCACCTCAAAATTCGAGGAAACTCTGATTCGAGCATAATACATGAATGATTTTTCGGATTGTTTTCTCTGATGTTTCAAACGAACTAACCCGTACTGTCATCGTGTGGTGTTTCATAACTCCGTGGTCCATCCTCTTGAATACCTTCTTTTAAAATGCCCAAACCTTTATCGTCAGTGAATAGAAAACATCATGACACGCTCACGTGTTGACAAACTCTTTGTTTGCCACATCGCTTAAACTTATTCAAAACACATGAAAAACGATTAAGAGGCGGCTTTCGTCATCAGCGCATCTTAGCGTTATGATTCGTTTCGTGAAAGTATATACCTAACAAGTTGACCTCTTTATTTCGCCTATAATTCTCTCTATTCGTTCACTTGTGGGTATTTTTGCCCGTGTGAATTTATTTATAGGCTTTGTCAATGGACGTGTCGCATCTATGCCGAGCTTTGTTGTTGAACCCGTCTCTTGATCGGCAGAAGGGTCCAGGGTAGATCCCCTTGCGTTTGGGATGATGATCAAATCTTCATTGGCTTGAAAACGAGTTGCAATAGCCCATTCAACATTCTCCAAATTGAAGACGTCGATGTCCGTATCCACGACTACTGCATGTTTGAGACTGGAATGAGCTGCGAACGCCGCCATTAAAGCGTTTTTTCCATCTCCCTCTGTTTGTTTTTCAATCGAAATTATGGCGTGGAGCCATCCACACCCACCAGCAGAGAGGTTCACAGCTCTCACCACGGGAACGACGTTTGCGACTGCTTCCCAAATCATTGTTTCGTGGGGTAAACCCATTAACAACCTATGCTCGGTTCCGGAGGGTAGTAGTGCATGGTAAATGTAGTCTTCACGGTGCATTATGCCAGTTATCTTGACTAAGGGTTGGCTCCTCTGAACATCGTATGTTCCGGTTATGTCTACAAGTGGACCTTCCAAAATCTCCTTCTCGGCTAAGATAGTGCCTTCTAACACTAGTTCTGCATCCGCAGGAGCATAGGCATTTACATTTTCACACTTTATCAGCCGTAGTCCTCCTTTCAATAGAACGTTTGCTACGCTGAATTCACTTACACCAAATGGCAAAACGGAAGTGGCAGCCATTAAAAGAGCTGGATGCAAACCAATTGATATAGCAACTTCCAAATCCTTTACTTCCTCCTTAGCCATGCTCCACAATTTGAAAAGATGTCTTGGAACCAAACGGATAGCCAGACGGTTCTTATCAACAATCATCAGACGGTGAATCGAAACGTTTTCAGTTTTTCCGTCGGGATTTCTTGCGGAGACTATGCCAGATGTTATGTAGGGAGCCGCATCCTTCTCAAAATGCCTCAAAATAGGAATCTTAGACAAATCCGCCTTTTCAACAACTTCTTTGACTGGACCTTCTTTAACAACTTTCGCTGGAGTTGGTGACCGCCAAGCATCAAGTAGTCGTTTGTACAGATTTTCTGGGTTAGCATTTAGTGCCGAACAGATTCTCTCTCGAGTTCCGCAAACATTTGCCACAACTTTGGTTCTGTAACCTTTCACATTGTCAAAGACCAGCAGTGGACCGCCATCGAATGATTTCATAACTGATGAGATTTCATAACTTGGCGAGACCTGAGCCTTTACATGAGCAACTCCCCCTTTCTCTTCCATTTCCTCAACGAACTCTCGTAAACTCACTTTGGACCCTTCTCCTCTTTACTAACCGTTTTATCAACAAGTTTTAAGAGAATTGGACCAGCCTCCTTCTCAGTCATTGTTTTAGTGAAAACCGAAACCAAGGCAATCTTGGTCATTTTCTTGGCAAGGCTTTCAGCCAGAATTCGAGCAATCATTATGTTGCGGTCACCAAGCAGAACAGACGACAACGGTGGACCGAGCAGTTCATCTCTTTGAGGCACACTAACAGCCAATGTCCCCAACCGATCCTCTTCCTCACTCAAAAGAATCAAACCAGCGTTCTCCATTTCCAGATAAGTAGATAGAAAGAGTCTATCCTTTTCTCTTATTTCCTCTTGAACAACCCTTGCACGAGCCATGCTGTAACCTACCACTCTTATTTATAGCGTTGTGCACCACTATTTAGTATTTTCAAAGAAGGACGCCACACTCCTATGCTAGCGAGTAACACGAACAAAGTGGACAAGGCAAACAGAATCCTGCACATACTCCAAAATAAATTCTCCCTCCCAAGATGGGCTGACCCACACACAACTCCTTTCCAAACACTAATCAGAACGATACTCTCCCAAGCCACAGCCAGCAGAAACACAGCCCAAGCATTCAAAAATCTCTCACGCAAGTTTTCAATGACTCCACACACTCTAGCAAAAGCAGATGTAAAGGATATTGAAGAGGCAATTAGGGTTGCGGGACTTTACAGAAATAAGTCCAAAGTGATAAAGAGTGTTTCTAAAGTGGTTCTGGAAAAGTTCAACGGCTCTCTGGATTTCATTTATACTTCACCATTGGAAGAAGCACGTGAAACGCTTCTGACAATCCCTGGAGTTGGACCCAAAACAGCTGATGTAACACTCCTCTTTTGTGCCAAGAAACCGATAATCCCCATCGATACCCATGTGAACCGTGTCTCAAAAAGGCTCGGATTAGTTCTTCCAAAAGCCGATTACGAAGAGACTCAAAAATCGCTTCAGTCGCTTTATCAACCAGAAGACTACTTGGCTGTTCATCTACTGCTTATCGCGCTTGGACGAAAATACTGCAAAGCAAAGAGAACTCTATGTAAACTATGTCTCGTGAGTGAGTTATGTCCTTCTAAACACACAGAAGATTAGTGGTCAAGGGACTGAAACCCTATGCCAAAACTTCCAGAAAAGGTTGCGAATTACTTTCCTTATCCAAGCGTTAGGCTACACCAAGACACTTTTGCCAAGACCGTTTATGAGGCTGTGAAAAATGGAAGGCAAGTCGTTCTTGAGGGCAGCAACGGCTTGGGCAAAACCATCGCGGTCTTATCTGCTTGTCTGCCAGTGGCGAAAGAACAAGGATTAAAGATTGTCTACACGGCAAAAACTCATCGCCAGCACGACCGCGTAATGGAAGAACTCAGAGCCATCACAAGAAAGCAGGTGGTTTCCGGGATTTCCATTCGCGGAAGACAAGCCATGTGCTTTCACCCATTTATCGTTCGCCACGCCGCAGACGCAAGGTCAACCATGGAGATTTGCGAATTATTGAAGGCAAGAGGGCAATGTCCCTACTACGAAAAAACAAGTGCAAACCCAGAAAGATACGCAGACCTTCAACTACACATTTCATCCAAGCCTTTCACAGCCCTCGAAATTCAAGAAATATGTAAAGCTGAGGGTTTTTGTCCCCATGAGTTGATTAAGCTCTTAGTTGGGGAAGTTGATGTTGTTGCACTTAGTTATCTGTACATTTTTGACCCAGTCATCCGAAGTGTTTTTCTAAAGAATCTCGAAAAATCTCTGAGTCGAATCCTTCTCATAGTTGATGAGGCACACAACTTACCTAACACGGCTTTAGAGATAGAAAGTGACAGCCTTTCCCTCTTTATTCTGAGATTAGCTGAAAGAGAGGCTAAAGAACATAACTACAAAGACGTAGTGACCTTCACCGCACAGCTTAGGGCATACATCGAGAAAATGGCGACAAAAGTAGAAAAGGAGACATGGGTTTCTCCAGACTTCCTAGTTGAAACTATCAAAACAGAAATGGAAATAGAGGAACCCCCAACATTCTTTGAATACCTCCATGACACGGGAAACATCATCAAACGCAGTTATTTAACACAAGGCAAGTATCCACGCTCGTACATCCATAGGGTTGGTGAGTTTCTATCAAAGTGGCTAGACACAGCTAAAGATGTTTCGTTTAGCCATGTTCTAAGCAGATACGTAACGAAGACGGGACTATCCTCCGCACGACTGGAAGTTGTGGCACTAGACCCATCCAAGATAACCGAACCTGTTTTCTCATCAGTCAACTGCAGCGTAACAATGTCTGGAACGTTAGAGCCCCTAGAGGCTTTCATCAAGATAACTCGTCTACCGGAAACAACTATCACCAAAGTAGTTCCGTCTCCGTTTCCCAAAAAACACATCCTGTCATTGGTTTGCTGCGGCGTCACAACCGCCATGAAACAACGAACCCAACCCATGTATAACAAGTTGGCAAAACGAATAGCAGAAGCGATTCGACACAGTCCCAATACAAACATCGGCGTATTCGCCGCCTCCTACGAAGTCCTGCAAAGAATTTTGGACACAGGACTCGAGAATGTGGTAGAAAAGAAATTTTTCATCGAGAAACAGGGTATGTCGTCACGACATAACGACTTACTCATCAAGCAGTTCAAATCATACGCTGAAAAAGGTGGCGCAGTTCTTTTGGGAGTTCAAGGAGGGCGAGCTTCAGAAGGAGCTGATTACCCCGGAAAACATATGGAAACAGTCGTAGTTGTCGGCGTCCCATACGCACAGCCATCACCAAGAGTTGAGGCACAAATCAGATATTACGACACCAAATTTCCAGGGCACGGTCGAGAATATGGATACGTTTTGCCTGCGTTAAGAAGGGCTTCACAGGCAGCTGGAAGACCCATACGATCACTAGACGATCGCGGAGCCATCATCTTCATGGACTACCGTTTTTCAACAGCCTACTGCCGACGATACCTTCCAGTATGGATAAGGGAAAACCTGAAAACCCTGCCCGACAAACCAGGAGCGATTGCAAAAGAGTTAATGTCATTCTTTTGTCTTAAGCCACACCGTTGACCGAGAAAAGTTTTGTTAAAATCATCCTTTAAATTTGGGACGAAGAAACCGTGAAAACTTCACTTACCCCGAGCTCTCTCCCTTTTTCGTCGAGTTTAACCTGGCCCACACAGACGGTTGACACGCCTTCACCAACTGGAGTGTACACTTTCATCACTCTTCTCGTGTAATCAATGCCACGTATGATGCCGATACCCAAAAATGCACCTTCCTCGTTCTCCAGCCCAACGAGTAAACCCTCTTCCTCACCTTCTCTTATCACAATTGCCTTTTTCCCTAAAACCTTCTCGACCGCTTCAATTTGAGCCTCAACAGGCCACCAATTCTTCTGCAAAACAATCAAGGCTGTGGTGGAGGCTTCTTCATAATGAAGAGGACTTGTGCCCAACAGTTCTTCTACCATTTGGATTCGTTCTTTAATGGGGAGTTTGCGACTCGTCAAAAGGGCGCCTTCAACCCTTATCCAGCTTAAAGGGAATGATTGAACCTTCGCCCCCTTCAAATACTTCTTGTAACTCAACTGACGCAAAGTCTTCCTTTTCTCTCGGTTCCTTTTCCGTGTCACCAAAGGGGAGTCTACTGTAATAGTCTTTGGATCTTTTAAGGCGGACAGAATGGAGATCAACTCGTTTTCGCGTTGTATTCCAACAACTAAGTCTGGTGCAACACTCTCAGCCAAATCAATCTTGTACTTTATTGCGTCGTCTCCATCGACCCATCCATCAGTATTCATGATCAAAAAATCAACATTCGTATCCAAGATGGTGCTTTTTAGGCTAGTTAACCTACTAATAACTTCACTTACCACGCTACTTGGACTCGTAACTCCGAAAAAATATGCGTTTTCTGCATCTAGTTCAAAAAGGTCCTTAACGGGGGCTTTTAAGTGACAGAAACCTATTGTTGATGGTGGCCCAATGTCTGATTGGCCCAAATCACCATCTATTACGGCTACTTTCAATTTTCTTTTCAGGGCTTTATTTGCGAGATAGACACAAAAGCTTGTTTTGCCTGAATCAACTTCACCCATAACCATGACGGTCTTCTGCTTTCTCATCGAAACTATATCTTCGGAGGCGGTTTCCCAAGAGACAGGAACAGTGCTTCCATCAGTTTCTTCTGGTAAAGCATTCTCGGTAACCATCAAATCAAATGCGCTGTCTTTCTTCACTTCAAAGGGTACACGTTTTCCGTCTCTTATCACGATTTTGTCTCCCTTCTTGAACGTAGCACCTAGGATTTCGGCTTCTCCTGAGATAAGCTCGACCGATGCTGGACCATCTACAAGCAAGGTTTTGCCCTTGCTAATTCTGTGTTTCATCTGGTTCTCCTCCGAGGATAAACTTGTCCCTGTCTTCCTGCAATCATTTTGGCAGACATCATGTCTCTCAATCCTCTTCGATGAACAGTGTTATTTACGAAATGGCTTGTGCCAGCTTCACTCACTACTTCTATAGCAACACCCTTAGGTAAATATTCATCTAATAAACTTAACAACTCCTTAGCATAGTCGGGGGCACCCTTTCCTACCTTAACTATCTTCACTGGAGCCTCTATTCTCTCAAGATTTTCCCAAATCTTTTTTAGGGTTTCTTCTAAACTGGGGCAGAGGAACGTTTCGAGAACATTTCCATCACCTAAAGTTGCAACTCCAAAGGTTTCACCCGGGTCTACTCCGATGACAAGTTTGTTGTAATCTTTCTTTCCTTGGGCGATTCGGATTGCTTCATCAACAACCGTCACAGAATCAGATTCGTTCTTGAGGATGACGATGTTGGGATGCCTTATCGAGGCTTGCTCCTTTTCGGTTGTTAAAACGACCTTTACATCAAATGGAATGGAATCCCAAGGTCTTAGACTTAGAAAGGCTACACCTCTTTTTTTAAGTTCGTTTACTAATATGTAGTATGCTTTTCCAGAGACTGTTGCAACAGCGATTTTTGCCTTCATGTAACCTGCCTTTCACAGTTGATAAAAAGCACAATTAGGGATGTTAAAAAGCCGTCAAGTCTGTTTGAGGAGTACCGTAACTCTTTCATGTTCCTCCCTTGGAAGTCTTAATCATTCTTTTCCGAGTCTCTTAAATACATTACGACGTATAAAGGTAGATTCAGCCTCTTATGAGGGCTTAGTCTCCACCGACGATGGGTCGTTCTTGGAAAACGCCATTTCAACAGGTTGCGTTTCTCTTGACAAACTGTTAGGAGGAGGACTGCCTAAGGGAGGAGTTTCTTTGGTTTATGGAGAAGCCGAAACAGGCAAAACCTCCTTTGCCATTCAATGCGCAGTCAACTGTGCCAGAACGGATTGCAAAACCGTTTTCATAGATTCAGACGGAACATTTTCTTCGAGAAGGTTACTGCAAATAGCCTATCGTGACATCGAAAAACTGTCTCCTCTTATAATTCTTTTTAGACCAACAACATTTCGGGAGCAAGCAAATGTAATTGATCATCTAGAGAAGTACGTGACAGAAAAAGCCGGATTAGTCATAGTCGACACGATTACATCTCTCTATCGTGTGGAACTCGGTCCTTCAGAGAAATCATTTGACCTGAACCGACAGCTCAACACACAACTCGCATACTTAGCTCAAATCGCCAAAACGCAGAAGGTAGCGGTACTTATCACGAGTCAGGTTAGAAGCGCCTTTGTAGAAGAACAAATAAATGTTGAACCTGTGGCTACACGAGTCCTGAAATTTTGGTCAGACATTGTGCTCAGATTTAAACGCACAGGCCAAATTCGAGTGGTTAAAGTGGTTCTGGAGAAGCATCCTAAACACAAACACCCTCTAAGTCATTTCGTCATGATAGACAGAACTGGTATTCGAGACTTTAGCCGCTAACTTTATCTTATCAAATTCAGGATGGATGAAAGAAAGGATATGCCAATAGAAGTAATAGACATTGTTCGCGCTCTATACTTCATATTCCCAGCTTATTGTGCCAACGCAATTCCAGTGATACTTGGAGGAGGCCGCCCCATTGATAGCGGACGGACTTTCTTGAACGGAAAACCAATATTTGGTGCTCACAAAACTCTCCGGGGTTTTTTGGCTGGACTGTTGATTGGGACGTTGGTTGGCGCCCTTCAAAGCGTAATTGGCGATTATTTTTTAACGTCTCTTCTTCAATATCATCCACTGCTCGGATTCACAATATCACTAGGGGCATTATTGGGCGATTTGTTGGAGTCGTTCATTAAAAGACGACTGAACCTTTCTCCAGGGGCACCGTTCCCCATAGCAGATCAACTGGACTTTGTCGTTGGGGCTCTTCTTTTTTCAATCCTCGTTTCGCCACCATCTCTGACAACCGCTTTACTTATCATTATTGTGACGCCGCCCATACACCTTTTAACAAACTTCATAGCATACCTTTTTAGAGTTAAAAAGACGCCATGGTGAGTTGGATGTTTGACAGTCTGTCCATAATGAAGGGTGCACGAGTTGCGGTTGAAACCTGCATGAATACAAAGCCTACAGAAACTGTTCTCATCGTTACAGACACTGGAAAACTGGAAATCGCTGAAGCCTTCGCCTACGCCGCCACATCTACTGGAGCTAAAACCGTCATCACCATCATGGAACCGTTAAGTAGAAGCGGTGAAGAACCACCAAAACCAGTTGCTGAGGCTTTGCTATCAGCAGATGTGGCATTAATGCCAACTACAAAATCTCTCTCACACACCGACGCCCGCAGAAACGCCACAAAGCACGGGGTTAGAATCGCCAGCATGCCGGGCATAACGATGGACATGATGAGTATAGGAGGTTTGACAGCTGACTACATGAAAGTAGCCGAACTAACCCAGAGAGTCGCCGAAGTTCTGGAAAAGGGAAAAAACGTCAAAATCACAACTCCTTCAGGAACAAATTTGACTATGAGCATTGAGGGACGCCCTCCACTCGCGGACACTGGGCTCTATTATAGTCCAGGCGACTGGGGAAACCTGCCCGCAGGAGAAGCATGTCTAGCGCCGGTGGAGGGAACAACTCAAGGCCTATTAGTAATCGACAGCATGGGCAACATCGTGAAACAACCCCTCAAAATTACCGTGGAGAATGGATGGGCTCGGAAATTCAAGGGATCAGACGCCGCCCAACTCGAGAACTTACTCAAATCCGCAGATGAAAACGCCTACAACATAGGAGAACTCGGTATCGGAACAAATCCAAAAGCGCGTATAACGGGTGCTGTGCTGGAAGACGAAAAAGTGTTGGGTACGGTTCACATCGCCCTCGGCGACAACACATCATACAAAGGTGGGCACACCAAGAGCAAAACCCATCTTGACGGAATTCTTTTCCAACCCACAGTGAAAGTGGACGACAACCTAATAATGAAAGATGGAGAACTCCTCATTACCTAGACTTCTTTTAAGCGTTTTATCCCAGTCTCCATCTCGCCAAGAAAGCGTATTCAACACATATATACGCAACAACAATGAAGAGGATTCCTATCAACAAAAACATGAAAGCTTGACGGGGTCTATAAGCGTATTTCGTACTCTGGTAAGTTAGCAAAATACCTGCTGCCCCTATGGCATAAAGCAACGTAACAAAGATGCTCTCCGCAATAAACTGCTCGTTTAAAGAGTAAGGATAGACGCTTATGAACCTCCCCTGAGAGGTAAAATATGCAAACAAGGGCTTCTCCAAAAGGTCGTAGAGGCCGCCTCCTAAAAGAAAAATGGAAGCCGCAATTATCACGACCGCAAAAACCAGAACAGATGGCTTAGCGGTCACTATCTTCCAGTAAGTTCTCTGCAACACGTAAGAGAGAGATGCCAAGTTTCTTTTAACTCGTCTTGTCACGGTTCTTGTCTCCTTTTTCTAAGAGATACTGTGCCACTTCTTTTGCCCACACTCCAGAATATTGGTTTCTCACAACCTCTTTTAAATATTCCTTCCAAGAAATCTCTAAAGCCTCTTTCCAATCGTCATATGTTTTAACTAAACTCTCATAAGCCTTCTCGTGTAATTCACAATATTCGCTTATCGCTTCCTTGCTACATATTTTGCATTTCACGGCGTTTCCTCCTCTCTTCTTTCAGTGGGCAGCTGGGATTGAAACACAGCATCCACGGTCTTCCGCCTTTGATTCGCACCTGTAGCAGTGGCCATTCACAAACTCGACAATTCTTTCCTATAGGCTTAACAGTTCCTTTTTGAGGAAGGGGAAACGAGGCTTTACACAGACCTTTGAAGTAGTTGGTGCACCCTATGAAACGCTTTCGGGTTTTGCGTGAGTATAGGATCATTAGTTTGCCAGTTCTACAATTAGGACAATCACCGACTATTCGCTCTTGCATCCGTGCTCTTTTGATAGCTTGGCTTAGTCCCTCACCTATTTTTTCTTCTCTCTCCTTAAACTCTCGTAGAAGTGGCTTTAACTGATCTATTGCCTCGACGATCACTTCTTCTTTTTTCTTGCTGTGGTTTTGAATCTGCTCCATCTTTTCTTCAAATTCCCTGGTAAAGTCCACAGAAATTACTCCTGGACAATGCTTAGAGAGGACGTCAGTTACGTCGAACCCCAAATCAGTGACTGCGATTCTTTCCTCTGCGACGTATTTTCTGCTGTAGAGAGTCTCGATGATGTCGGCTCTAGTAGCCTTTGTTCCAATCCCTTCCTCTTCCATTTTTTTGAGGAGACTGCTTGGATTGTAGCGTGGCGGGGGACTGGTGAACTTATCCTCTCGGGCTATCTCACTCAATTGAACCTTCTCTCCTTCCTTTAAGGGAGGAAGTTGCACCTCTTCAGCTCTCACGTAGGGTTTATAGAATCGCATCCAACCCTCCTTCAGAATCTGTCTTCCCCGGAGATAGAAGCGGTAACTGTCAACGAGTATGCAAACCCTCATGCTTTGCTTGATCGCTGGTTCGCCAAAAACCGCCATAAAACGTCTAACAATCAGGTCCCAAAGTTTCTTCTCTGGATCGCTCAACTCAGTTTCTGGCAGGTTACCCGTTGGATATATTGCGGGATGAGCTGGATCCTCCTTTTTTCCTTCTATTGGTTTCAATTCCTCTTTTTCTAGAAGATATGACGCCAGATTTTTGTAGACTGGTTTTTGGCTTAGTGCTTTGAGTATCGCTTTATAGTTAATTATGGGTGGAAGTTTTTGGCTACTAGTCCTTGGGTAAGAGATCAACGCTTGAAGATACAACCGTTCTGCAATGTCCATGGTTCGTCTTGGCGTGTATCCAAACAGACTGTACGCTTCGGTTTGCAGTGCGCCAATGTCAAATGGGATGGGAGGGTTCTGTCGGGACTGCTTAACATCGATCTTTTCTATCTCGCCTACCTTTCCCTTACACTCTTCAACAATAGCGTCCGCTTCTACTCTTTTCTTGATCCCTTTTCTTTCATATTCCACTTCATAACTGGAACCCTTTATCTCAATTCCCGCTTTTATTTCCCAGTAGGGGGTGGGAATAAAACTTCCAATCTCCTTTTCTCTTTCGACTAAAAAACTCAGGGTTGGACCTTGCACTCTCCCAGTGCTTAGGGTTTCGTGTCTTCCACTCCAACGTTTAGCTGCCATAGTCAAAGCCCGAGAGAAGTTCACGCCGTAAAGCCAGTCTATCTCATGCCTAGTCTTTCCAGCCTCTACTAAACCAAAGTCGAGGTGAGGGAGAGGTTCATCGTAGGCTTTTTCCAACTCGCTTTTCATCAAGGTAGAAAACTTCATTCTCTTGGCTACGCTTTCTTTATTCCCACAAGCATACCTCAATATGCAATATCCAATGAGACTCCCCTCCAAGTCATAGTCGCATGCAGCGATGAACCCGTCTGCGTCTTTTGCCAACCTTGAAAACATCTCAATCCAAGCGCGAACTTGCTTTGCGCCTCTCTCGGCTAAATGTCGTGGCGCCCACTTAAAGTTAAAAACCGGATAATAGTTTCTTCCTCCTATTTCCTGAACCACTGTGTATAAATGCCCGAGAGCTGGAACCACTACGAGCTTCTTGTTTCGTTGGGCGATAAAGTATGGCACGCCATTTTCTTCAATCCTTTGAGGGCTGCCTTTCAAATCAAGTGCCTTTGCTATTCGTTGCGCCGCATCTGGCTTCTCGGTGACAATTAAAGTGTGTTTTTCCATTGGCATCTTTCCTTCTTTCAAGCATATACGGAAGTTATAAATAGTTTGCGACTTTTGTAATTTGACATCTAAGAGGACTGTGATATTGTGCCTCAGCAAGTTGTCTGTCATGAATGTGGCTTCGTACTCTACGAGGGTGGAGAGTTAAAGCCCCCTGATGAGATCATTCAGCAGCATGACGGCAAGTGCCCGAAATGTGGGAAAAAGCTATCATTTATTCCAACAAAAGTGGAAGTTAAACCCATTGAGTAATCAACCTACTAAAGGTTTGTATATACGTTGATGGAGGCAAATTCATTGAGAAACCCTCCACAAAAAACTCATCTCTATAAGTTTCATGCCCAAAGAGGTCGGATAGAGGTTTTCGCTGGGTTTGAAATGCCAATGTGGTATAAAGGAATAATTCCGGAACACCTTGCAGTGCGAAACGGTGTTGGAATTTTTGATGTCACTCACATGGGACGAACCCTCATTTCTGGACCTGAAGCCGAGACTTTCCTAAATTACATAACAACGAACGATGTTTCCACATTGACTCCTCTCTCCGCCCATTACTCAACAATGTGCAACCCTCAGGGCGGAATAAAAGACGACTTTGTTCTGTCAAGGCTGGAGAAGGAAAAGTTTCTCATAGTCTATAATGCAAGCAACAGAGAAAAAGACTACAATTGGATGGTCAACCAATTACCTCGTTTTAACGTGGATATAAAGAACGTTTCAGATAACGTTGCCATGTTTGCAGTGCAAGGTCCAAAGGCTGAGCAAACACTACAAAAAATATCCAGCAAAGACCTCAGCAAAATAGAGCGCTTCAAATGTGGCTGGACAGAGTTAGCTGGAGCAACAACCTTCATTGCAAGAACCGGCTACACTGGGGAAGACGGCTTTGAAGTCTTTGTCTGGGACACCTCACTAACGAGTCCAGAAAAGGCGGTGGATGTGTGGAACAAGGTTCTGGAGGCTGGTAAAGAATTCGGAATCGAACCTTGTGGTTTAGGTGCCAGAGACACCTTACGACTAGAGGCTGGCATGTGCCTATATGGCAATGACATTGATGAAGATGTTACACCTTTAGAAGCTGGATTGGGTTTTGTGGTTAAACTTCAAAAGGGAGACTTCATCGGTAAAAACTCGTTGGTGAAACAGAAAACAGAAGGAGTAAAAAGGAAGCGTGTCGGCATCTGTATGCTAGAAAAAGGCATTCCTCGCCCTCACTATGAAGTTTGGAAGGGTAAAGAGAAGATAGGAATAGTGACAAGTGGGACCCTCTCGCCCGTCCTAAAGTGTGGTATAGCTATGGCACGCGTTCCAACGGAATACTCAACGGAAGGCGAAGAAGTCACCGTAAAGATAAGGGATACGTTTGCGAAGGGAAAAATCGTGAAATTTCCTTTCTACGACCCCACAAAATATGGTTACCAGAGGAAAACATCATGAAAACTCATGATTACGAAATACCAGAGGGACTTTGCTACTCCAAAGAGCATGAATGGGCACTAGTCAAAAGAGACCATGTTATAGTCGGGATAACAGATTACGCCCAAAAAGCTCTTCACGAAATTGTGTACGTAGAACTCCCATCGCTCGGATCTGAGATCAAACAAATGAAAACAATGGGAACAGTGGAATCGGTAAAGGCGGTTTCCGAGATTTTCGCTCCAGTCTCAGGTAAGGTGGTTGAGATAAACAAGAACCTTGTTGAAAATCCAGAACTTCTCAATAACCATCCTTACACTGACGGATGGATTGCAAAAGTTAAACCTACAAGTCTTGACAGTGAACTCAAAGGTCTCATGAACGCACAGAAGTATGCAGAATACATTGACAAATTGGAAGAATAGGTAAGCCATTCAGGAAATATAAGTGACCTTTTCCTCTTCGATTCTGCGTGTTTTCAACGCGTAGGTTTCCCTTTCCTTTGCGATTCTTTTCATCCTTTCAAGGATTTTCTTCGCCTTTTCTATCTCCTTGTCCATGTCCTTTAAGTCGATTTTAATCTCCAGGATGCTCTGTAGAACGTCGAGCACACCTTTCGCCGCTTTTGGATCGGGGAGATAGCCACGGGTTTCTCCGAGAAGGCAGAGAGCACCCATCTTCCTAAACTTTGCTAACCCTAACAGTAATCCTGCTGTCCCAACAATTGGGTTTCCAGAAGGGCTGGGTATAGCCTCTGCTTTCAAGGCTTTGCTCAACAGTGTCGAATCGGTAGACACCGCCACAACCTTTGGTTTTTCTTCGGCTTCTTTTCGATATCCCCCAATTGTTATGATCGTTTTTACTCCATGCTTCTCGGCAAAATCAAGTATACTATCGGCGACTTCATATTGACCCTCAATTGTTTGGGCTTGGCTGTCTCCTGTCAGAAAAATCAGGTCGTGCTTCCCAGTTCTGTTCTCCCAGAAGGAGAAAACACAGTGGAGGAGTCTTACGCTTCCCTTCTCGTTTACAAGCACGTAGTATGGGAAGTGAGGGGAATACAACTTGGCGAAGGGCTTTGCATTCAATTGCTTCACTAGGTATCGTGCGGCTATTCTTCCAACCATACCAAGCCCTGGAAGACCCTCAATCAGCACTGGGTCTTTCAGTTTAACCTCTGCTATCCCCTCTATCACCGTCTTCTTCATCTCAATCTGGACTCCGTATTGCTTGCCTATACTTCGCGTACTTATCATCAGGTGAGAACTTGGCCGGGTGGGGTATGTGAACCTTTTCTCCACAATACGGGCATTTGTCTTGCCTCAAAGTGTATTTTTTGCATTCCTCACATTTTCTGAGTAACCAAACCATTATTTTCCCTTATTTTCCCGTACGAACGCGCCTTGCCCACCGGCTTCCGTTATGTTCTTTACAACAGTGTTTACTGCTTTCTCCAGAATTTTCTCCGCCTCCTTGTAGTCTTCCGCTGAAACCACTATACGATACTTGGGCGGCGCAACCACATAAACTTGAATTTTGGCGTTTTGGGGTTGAATTTTTTGGGTACTCAGCAAAGCTTCTCGAACAGCGATGACCCCATTTGATTTTGTGCATTGAAGGTTTAAGATTCCTTTCACCCTTACCATAGGAAGCTTAATTTTCTCTTTCGCGACTTCTTCCAAAACTACAGCTATGTCTTCGGGCACACCTGCCTTTATCAGAACCCCAGCGCCTTCTCTCGCAGCTCCTTCAAGTTCTTCATATGTCTCTTCCAATCCCTTTTCAAGTAAAGGCGCTATTCTTTTGTTGAACTCCTCTGGGGGCATTTTTAGTTTTTCAGAGGCAGTTCGTAATAAGGTGTCAGCCTTTCGCTCTCTTTTCCAAGAAAGAACCTTTTCTTTCCTTTCCCCTCTTGTGACTCTTCTTAGTGAGAGGTCTACGTGTTCTTTTTCAGCGTTGACTCGTAAGACCTTTAGCACTAATTTTTGTCCTTCACGTATGAAACTGCGAATGTTTCTTACCCAAGATGAAGAGACTTCAGAAACATGTAGTAAGCCTTCTTTGCCGTACTCGTCTAAAGTGACGTATGCACCGTAATCAGTTATCTTTTGGATTGTGGCGATTACGAGGTCGCCTACTTCTGGCCATCCAGTTTTTTTAAACTCCATTTTTCCCATCTACTAATCAAGTATAGCCACGATTTCTCCTTTGATTGACGCCTTCCCTCCGGAGGGTTCGGCAAGGGTTGCTCCACAAATATTGCAATGGACAACGATTGTGGGGTGGTCGAAGACAACTTGTTCATTTCCACAGTCAGGGCATTTCACCCTTAGAAACTTGCTCTTGGGTTTTGGTATGAGTTTCTCCCAATCGCTCATGTGGTTCCTCTCCTAGTCTAGGGTTAGTTTTGCTAGACGCATCCCTTCTCGGTGTCGTGTGTAGCCACAGACTTTGCATCTTAGTTTTAGTGTTTGTTTTTTGGTGGTTTTGGCGAATTTTCGTTGGCGAGCGTATTTTTGCCCCCCATAGCCTTTCATTTCACGCAGTCTGTGGCTGCGTTCTCCCTTCGCTAAGGCTCTCCTTTTACCAGCTTTATACAATGTAACCGTGTGCGCTTGATGAGACTTGCATTTCGGGCAGTATGTCGTGACTTCTTTCGGCGCTTTCATCATGACCCCTGAACAACTTTTGTATAGAACAGCCCGCTTAATTAATATTTAAACGCTTCTAGCTGATCTTCCCATTTAGCTCACAGTATGTCACCAAAAACTGGTTTAATCAAATTTCACTCGGGTTTTCTAACTACCTAGCTAAAAATTTGGTTCCCACCCATTTGACAAAAAGTATGTAGCCGACAACGAACCTTATCCACACGGTTAAAATCCTTATCAATAAAGTGGCTGAGGCACTAATTGCCAGGTATTGCTCGCCAAGTTGCCCCGCAAGAAGCGTGGAGTAAAGGCTCGACATAACAATTTCGGTAAGACCCACTTCACTTGGAACGCCTAAAGGGAAGTGTTGAACAGCCATGCTTATTGCATATACAATTATCACCACGATTACAGAAACGAAGAACCCGAGAGAAACGAAAACCAGAAAGGAGGCAAGTATATCGAAAATCCAAGCTCCAATAGAGAAGATTATTGGTAAAGCCAAATCCCTTAGATGCTTTCTTAAGGTTTCCATTCCCTGATGGAACATCATCAACATCTTTTGTGCTCTAGTCTTCAAATTAGTCAGTTGCAAATGCCCCCTCAAAATTGATTCAAACAGGTTTAGAATCCATTCTATTATTTTCCAAGTTGTTTGTGTTCGGAAGCACAAATAGCTCAGTAGAACTAAAGCAGTACTGGTACCTACAATTACAACAATTAAGAAGTTTGCAACAAGAGGAGGAACTTCATATCCCAGAAAAAGGAAAACTGTGCCCCCAATTAGTCCTCCTAAGGTAATGAACCAAGATAAAATTCTGTGGCTCACAACCGAAGCTATAACCTTTCCCGTATCCGCACCAACGCTTTCATGGACCATATAGACCTTTGACAGTTCACTGCTGATGGATTCTGCCGGAATTAAGATGTCAATGAACGTCCCTACCCAGACGAAAAGGAAAATCTCACGAAAACTGGTCTTTATAGAAAGAATACCCAGTAAGTGGTGCCAAGTTAAGGAATAGAAGACCATCGTCAACAGGACAGCAGCGAATGCCAACGAATAATAGAAGGGAGTGACCTTTTGAAGACTCAAGATAACATTTTCTATTCCAACTAAGAAGTAGAGGTAAAGAGCAAAAACGAAAATACCGACAAACAAGAGCGGAATAGTTCTCTTTATCAGTGTACTTCTCTTAATAATCATTCTCCTTAACCACTGTAGCTCTTCTTCCCTTTGCCATATGAGAACGCGCAAGTAAAATCGAATCTCGCAAAAAATGTAGATTCCGATTAGTTTGAGGTTTGAAGTAGCAATCCAATAGACACCCACCACAGCTAAACGAGCTGGTCAATTTTTTTAAATCCTCAGTGTTGTCTTCGATATCGCTTAGCCGGACATTAAATGGTTTCATCTCTTGGCACACCATAACTCTACCATCATTGTTTAAGGTTATCGAGTGTTTGAAGGGTTGGCAAACCCATCTTTCGCCGTTACAGAAATCGGGAACTCTTGTTAGATACTCGAGAGTAGGCACGATAGGAAACCCTCGGACTTTTAGACTGATTAAGTTGTCGCAGATCGGTTTCACCTCGTTAGCTTCCGGCAGTAACTCGTCACACTTGGAGCTGAAAAACCCGTTCATGGATTGAACTATTATGGGATTGTACCAAAAACCAAGCTTATCACACATTGAAGTTATGCTCAAAACTTCCCTCAGATTCTTCGTTGTCATAACCGTGATTAAAGTCACCATGATATGTCTGGCAAACTCTTGAGCAATGTCTATGACTGTCTTTGAGTGTTTGCCGAAGTTGGTTAGACTGTCGAATGAGGTACAAAATCCATCTAAACCTGATTTTAATAGGGTTTGGACTAAGTCTTCATCGATAAGGGTGGCGTTGGAGACGAGTGAAACGGGGATGCCCTTCTTGTCGATGTATTGAATTAGATCCGTTAAATCGTCTCTCATTGTTGGTTCTCCTCCAGTTAGACTTATGTGGGCGCAACCCTGTTTCGCCAGAACGTCTATTTCATTGCACCAGTCTTCCAGAGGCAAATCACTAAACTTTTTCTTCCATACGTTGCAGTATTCACAACGCAGATTACAATCTCTTGTCACGAAAACGTTTGCAAAGCTCCACCTGCCTAATAACAAGTGTTTCGCGTAGTTCCAGACCTTAGAAATCTTTCTTGTCTCAGGGTTTAGAGGCCATGAAGTCATTTTCTTTCCACGTTTCAAGGGAACCCTTAAATGATAAGCTTGCTATCAATCATTAATCTTTAATAATTTGTGGATTTCTAGGCTGGTTTGCGATAGCAAAATCAATATTTGTGCAGAACAATAGTTTATGCGGAATGAAAAAGCGACTTAACCCGCGCCAAGGTCCAAACATTTCTCAGCGTAGTCTTAAGGCTAAGATAGTGCACAAAGTCAGGGAAGGGGTTTTTGATCGTAATCCCTTGCTCGCTACTCCACACACGGTGGAGTGCGAAAATTGTGGATGCCCACAGAAAATTACTTACATCAAGTATTTGAAGACTGGGAAATTTGAGTTGGGAAAGACAAAGACGATCGAGGTTGCTTATGATGACCTAACGTTTCTGGGGATAAGTTATACGACTGAGAGTGTGACGCCTATATTGATTAAGATAAGGTGTGAGAAGTGTGGAACTGAGATTTCGTGTTGTCCGACGAGCCTTGAGTACTTGATGTTTACGGCGAGAAAACGGGTTGACTCGGAACAAATCTACGTATGAGTGTGTGAGGATTTGTTAGTGTGTGCGTGTGTGAGACTCTCTCTATAGAGGGGGGAGGGACAGAGAGACGGGTATAGGCTCGTCTAGAGGGGGAGGAGAGAGAAAAATTTTGGTTCTTCATCTTCATCATCAACTGTCGAATGAAGCAGCTGTTCTGGCTTTCTGATTTTGGAACAGACCAGTTGATAACGTTTGTTTTCAAGAGTGTTAAATGCGTATTCTTCTTCTCTGTTTGAAAAATCAGAAAATTTTTTGTGTTTTTCGATCAATTACCGAACAAAACTTTAACTCTGGACTTCTGGTTTTGAAACAGATGCTACCCCAGGTTCTGTTTATATTCACCCCTGAATGAGTTAGGTTATTAATTCCTTGAAGCGAGGTATGTCTCTCATTTCATCAAAATCCTCATCTTTTTTTGCCAACTCTTTAAATCCTGGATCCAATTCTACTGCTTTTTCCAAATCAGACAAAGCTTCTTCAATCCTATCGATATTGCAGTTAAAACAACTTCTATTGTAATAGGCTAATGCATTATTTGGTTCGAGTTTTATGATCTTATCGCAATTAGCAATAGCTTTGTCCATCATTCCTTTCTTTTGGAATAATAGACTTTGTCTAGTTAGAATAAGAATATTATTAGGATTTATTGAAAGGCACTTTGAAAAAAGTTCTAAAGCAAAATCCTCATCGCCTTTCATCATCATAGTCAGTCCTTTATTGGCTAATGCATGTAAATTGTTTCGATCTAAGGATAGCACTTCATCATACATCTTGATAGCGTCATCCAATCGACCCAAATTACTCAAACTCATACCCTTAAATAACAAAGCATCTTGATTATCAGATTTCAACTTTAGAGACTTATCCATAGCTTCAAGGGATTCATCATATTGCTTTAAATGATACAAAGCACGTCCTAGATTGTCCCATGCAACCCACATTTCCGGCTTCAATTCAACTGCCTTTTGTAGCGCTTTTTTCGCTTCCTTCATTCTCCCTAAATGAATTAAAGTAGCCCCTATGCGCTCCCATGCCTCGGCGAGTCTTGGTCTAATATCTCTCCATTTTTCTAAACATTGTAGTGCTTTTTCATATTCTCGCATTTCGAAGTAAGTCCTACCTTTGTTGGCCCAAGCAAGTTCAAAATTATTATTGAGTTTAAGGGCATTATCAAACGCGAATAACGCAGAGACATAGTCTTTTTTATTTAAATTTTCGACTCCTTCTAAGTTGTAGTCTATTTCGTCTTTAGAAATCACTTCAAAGCCTAGGACTTGTAACTTCGTTTCTAATTCATCGATACGCTTCTTCACAAATTCTAAATCTTCAGGTTTTTTGACCGATATTTGGGTAACAAATCCACCACCAAGAAAATTCATATTAACTCTAAATCGATGGGAGTCTGGAGAACCTTGATAAAATCGCTTGTCCACTTCGGCAGGAGAAAAGGTAAATAGTGTAGTCCATTCGCCTGGCTTTGATGGTTTAGTCTTAAATTTTCCGCCAAAAATAAGTTTTTGGCCTTTAAAACCATCTTGCTTTCCTATCGGCGTTATTTGATCAAAGCGAACATTGATCTCGTATTCGTCAAGGTCCTTAAACAACACATTCATGAATTTGTTTTGTACATTTATTTCCGGTTCATGACGTACTCCAAAATGGAAATCCTTAATACCCTTAGAAATCGCAAAATGTTTTAGGTAAAGCACATCAAACGAGTTCCCTGCGAAAGATAGGCAACCTTGATCGTCTTTCTTGATAACAGAACCCACAAAATCTGAAATCATGAATTTGTAAACTCCAACTCTTGACGAAATATCTTTTAGATCTACGGAATCTAGTTCAGAAAGGACTAGAAATCTAGAAAGCTGTTCGATTGTTGTGTCAGGGAATTCTAGAGTCGCCAAAACTGTTCTAAGGCTATCTGGATGAATTAATCGTCTAATTTTATTAGCTACTTCATGATGTTCTCTTGTTCTCAACCTATCTAATTCGTTAAGAATGTTGTCGAGTATCTCAACGTTTAAAGCGATATTGGATGAATTACGCTCTTTATATTGGCGGTACATGAAGTGAGATAAAAGCTGAACTTCGTATGGGTTACCATTAGATATTTGATGAATCTCAGCTATGCTACTTTGATTTACAAGATTTCTTTCTTTTTTAGTCAAAGGTTTCAAAACACAGTCTTTCGTTTCCTCAACAGAATGAAAATTTCCCACATCAATTCTTTTGAATAATCTGGGGATAGGTGAAAAGACCTCGTGCATATCAGGAAACATTTTTTCAGTTCCACAAAATACTAAGATGTATCCATTTAAGTCACTGAACACGTTACGTAATTTCTGAAGCAGAGCTTTGTTTTTAGATAACAGGTCACACTCATCAAAAAGAAGAACAATAGTTGAAATGTCTTTCTTTCTAGCTTCTTGGTACGCCTTATGTAAGTCGTGAATCAGAACTTGCTGTGAAAGAGTTATTTTCTCTCCTTTTTTCAATCCAATATATGCAGTCCCAAATAAAAATGGAATTTCAGCATTAATATCGAGGAGATCTATCGCCTTTCGAAATAGCTTGTATGTTTTGCCACGAATACCACCATACATTCCTTTTTCGGCACCTTTTGTAACTAAATTATCAAAAATTTCCTTGAAAAACTGAATTTCACTGGTAGATATTTCTTCATTTAAAGATAATTTAACAGCGAGCATACCTTTCTTCTTCGCTATATGCTCAATCATATTCAATAAACTAGTTTTGCCTACAGACCGAGGACCTATTAAGGCAAGGTTATGATAAATAGGTCGATCACTTTTTGAAAGTTCAAGATAATAATCAATCTCTTTAAGTTCCTTTTGTCGCCCTGCAAAGAGGCTAGGATCTCTTATTGGTCTTCCAAAATCATAAGGATTGATATAATCTGGAGCCATAAATTAAATTATTGTTGCCGACTAAATAAAAATGATGGAGCACTATTTTGTGCGCGCGTTTAGTAGCTGAGTTAGCTTTTTTATGGTCATTCCGAAGGCTGCTTTGGCAGGATCAATAACCGGCACACCAAGTTTCTTAGAAAGCCATTCTGCGTTACCAGCCATTCCAGTGCAACCCAACACAACAATCTCAGCGTGATCCTCTTGAACCGCTTTTCCTCCCTCAACAATCAACGCCTTTCTCAGTCGTTTCTTCTGGCTTAGTTCAAGCACATGCATTCCTAACGGTCTGACAGACACGAGCAAACTTTCCACATCAAATTTGCGAGCGTTTCTTTTCACTCTTCTAACCGCATCCTCAACGGTGGTCAACACAGAAAATCTTCGTTCCATTTCTTTCACCTTCAAGAAGGAAGCTTCTCCGGCACCTATCACTGGAACCTTAACCAGTTTTCTCGCCTCTTCCAGCCCCGGATTTCCAAAGCAATTGATGATTATGCCGTCGTAACCCCTCTCTTCTCCCTCCTTTATCACCCTTAACAGATCAGGCACGGCTGATTTTTCGTTTTCTTCGGTTTCAATGAAGTATGGACCTTGTTTGAGGCTTTCGAAATCTAGTGAGACACCCTCAACTATTAGTGTCGAATAGATATTATCAATGCCGTTTGTGGATTCGCTTTTTACAATGGGATCGACTATGAGGATTCTCAACAAACTCACCCTAGAGGCTTTTCATACCTTTGCCTCTACCTCAACTGCTATGCCTTTCTCCAAAAGAATTCTCGCGTTCTCAATTGGCAACGTCGCTATATCCTCTGCTTTAAAGGGACCGTAAGTTCGCATATCCGACCCAATTATGGCTGGAATCTCCCGCAGAAACCGCAAGAGCATCCGTTTTGGCTTGTCTCCCCTTTCCACAGGTGACCAACGACCCCTAAGAACATCCTTCAAGAAAGCCTTGTAGGATTCCGCCGAAGGCAAGACGGCTTTATGCAGCCTCTCCTCCTCCTCAGTCAAAACGTCTCCGGGCACAACTCTTCCAGCAACGGTCTCTCTCAAAGTTTTTTCATACCGAAGTCGTGTAAGCTCTTTCACCAATTTTTTCACGTTTTCAAACTCACGAAGCATCAGCCTAGCCTTCAGTGTTTTTCTATCCAGCATCCGGCTTTCTTCTCTCAAGGACTTCACATAGTCTGCAAGTTTAGAGTAAAAGTCCTTAGGGAGGGTCTGAATCTCTCTGTTTTCCTTCTCTCTTTTCCACGCTTCATAAAGTCCATCATACATGTCATTCAACCACCGTTGCTGCTCCCTTACACAAAAGGAGTAGCGCTGCTGCTGTGGTTAGTTCAACCCTCTGTTCTCTAAGCGGTTCGTAAATCTGCTCTCCAAGCCTAAACCTCGGAGAGTTCGACACAAAAACTGTAACCGACCCTTCCTTGAAGGCGATACCGCTTTTGAAGGGATCAAAATCTTCGATGTCCTTTACGGGAACCCCAACTTTTTTGAACCCAGTTTTTCCATGCAATGAGTTTTCTAGTCTTATTAGGCGATGAATGTCCGTGGTGACAACTGTGTCAATTTTTGCCGCCTGTCTTTGTGCCCCGTACAAAGCTATTTTTCTCCAACTCTCAACGCCTATGTTTTTCAGTTTTCCCCAAGGACCCTTTTCTTTCCAACTTTCTAAAATCGATTCCCTTTGATCAAAGAGAGTTTTAACAACGTGCCTCTTCAAACCTATTCTCTCCAAGTCCTCTGGAGTGGCTGTCAGAAGAAACTCGTAAGTTCCTTTAGCGATCCTTCCCCTCCACCCAATTTCATCCAAGTTGGGACCAACCAAAATTCGAGACCTCCCGCCTAAGCTGGTCTCTTCCAAACCATGAAGTGTTGCTTCCAGCCCTATTCCCACAACATAATCTACTATTTCCTTGCGAGCCACTTGACCCATTTCCCTAATCGTTTCACTTTCTATGTGAAGGTGATAACCTCGGTGCCCAGAAAAACTCACCCTCAACTCTCCCAAGGAAAAACCAAAATCCTTCACCAGTATGTCGATAAGTTTCAGCGTCTCTGCTTTTGCAGTCTCTAGACAGACTTCACACGGCCACGTTTTCTCGTCAAACTTCTGTTCTCCACATTTAAGACACTTTTCAGGCGGTGGACCATTGCCGGTTGCGCCACAGTTACTACAAACCCAGGAATCGTGAATTTTGGCACAAGGTGTTGGAATATGATCGGCGTCTATGTCAAAAATCAAATCTGCACCCAACCAACCTTTCTCTTCCATTTTCTCCTCAGGTCTTTCATAGTAAGCACTCGAATAATAGACGTCAGAAGGAATGGTTGTTTTCAAAAAAGACCTCAACGCATCTGCATCTTCGAAGCCCTTATGCCTCAGCATAAATCTCTCTTTAAACAGAAGAAACCCGAACTCTCGCTTTTCAATCGAATTGGGAGGCTGGATAAAAGGGAAGTCTCTTCGGTAATACTCGGCAAACTTGTCACGCACAAAAGACAATGAGGAAACCATTTCTCTATTCCAACACATGTAGATAAGTCTATTAAACTTAATAACTCAATATTCTTCAACGATTCGCCGACATAAAAATCTTAGTGGTCCTCTAAAGATCCCATCAGCATCAACTATAGAGGTCAAAAACATCATTTTCCTAAAAAATCAGACACAAGCAACTCTTAAATAAACTTCCTTCCAACTTGTGTGGTTAGATTGAAAGGGCGAAAACGAATGGCAAATACAACGGGGAATTCGCCTAACACACTTATAATATTTAACTGGAGATGGATGGATGACCCAGAAGCTGGTGGTGCAGAGGTACACCTCCACCACATCTGCAAAAAACTCTCAGAGAGAGGATACTCTATCGTTGCGGTGTGCGGCAAAAGCAAAAGTCATTCCTCCACCAACGATCAAGTAATCGAGGTTCACAGAGTTGGTTCAAAATACACTTTCGCTCTCTTCGCCCCACTCTATTACTTATTAAAACTTCACAAACGTCAAGGGATCATTCTAGAAGACATCAGCAAAATGCCCCTGTTTTCAACCTTATGGGCACCAACAAAAAAGAAAATTGCAATAATTCATCACATACACGGACAAACTCTATTTTCCGTATTGCCCAAAACTGTGGCTCTTCTCCTTCTACTAATGGAGAAAACCATTCCTCTATTTTATAGTAGAACAAAAACAGTCGTAGTCTCAGAGAGCACGAAGAAAGAACTTGTTCAAATGGGTTTTAGCCCAGAGAACATCTCAGTTATTCCAAACGGGTTAGAGGAGAATTTCTTAAAGTCTATAAAAGACTACACACTTAAGAAAACTGAATATCCTCTTATCATATATTTTGGCCGAATTGCAAGGTACAAAAGAATCGAACACGTGCTCTACGCCTTCAAAGAAGTGACATCTACCCATCCTTCGGCTCATTTGATAGTCGCTGGAAAAGGAGATTTGAAGTATTTCACAGAACTCAAAAATCTTTCCAAAAAAATACGTATTAAAAACACCGAGTTCATATACAACCTTACTCGCGAACAAAAGATAAACCTGCTTAGCAGAGCTTGGGTTTCCGTAATTACAAGCATGAAGGAAGGGTTTGGAATATCTGTACTCGAGGCGAATGCGTGTGGCACTCCATGCGTGGGATACGATGTCCCTGGACTCAGATGCTCAATAACCAGTGGTGTCAACGGGATACTCATTCCAGACGGAGATGTATCTAAATTGTCTAATGCTCTCCTTTCATTGATTAATAGTCAGCAACTTCTAGCTAAACTCGAAGAGAGAAGCAGGGAGCACGCAGAAAAATTTTGCTGGAATGACGCAGCAAATGTTTTCTCAAAAATCATTAAAGAACAAATGAGGAGCACTCAAGCATGCTGAAAAATGCATACTTGCAGTTTAAAAACTCTGCCTTTGCAAAATATGTTCTCTTCTACTCTATTGGCATGCTTTTGGTTTCATACAACTTTAGGATTCACCAAACTCTTAGTGATTGGCTTTTTGATGACATCTTTGTGAGCCAAACCGGTCTTACATACTATATCGATTTTAGACCAGGCTATCCCCCTTTAGGAAAAATTTATCTCCTGTTTGCTAATGTCCGCTCAATCATCCCTTCGATTTCTCAATCTGACATTATTCTTTTCTATAATTTAATTTCTGCTTGTGTCGCAGCATATTTCTTGTACCTAATTTTAAGAGACACTTCTGCTAGGCACAAGCGGCTTTCGCTTGTTTTCCTAGCGCTCCCAACTACGTTAATAGCAATAATCGGATATGCTCACTCAGATTTGTTTGCGTTACTCTTCTTTTTAGGAACCATCTATTTCTCAACCGTCAAAAATAACTATTTTATATCCGGAATCATGTGCGCCCTAGGAACACTTACCAAAATATACCCGTGCATATTGTTGCCAATACTTCTGATAATACTGAGAAAACTGGAACATAGAGCTCTTCTTCTCGCTTCGTTCACAGTGACTTTTTTGATTGTTTCTTTTCCATTTCTCATGGCAGATCCATACATGTATGGTTCCACATTTATACATCATTTGTCAAGGGGGCCATGCGAGACGATATTTTCAACGATGGATGGGTTTATTGGTCACAGCGGTTTTCCACATCCCACATATGACGCCACCCTGTACTCTTGGCAATTCATTGCGACATATGAGCCGTCCCAACTGGATCACTTTGTGTACTTATGGAAGTATCCTCTATTGAAAGTGGCATCTACGATTCTTTCGATACTATTTGTCTTAGGTTTCTCTTTTTGTGCACCAAAAAAATCAACGCAGAAAAGAGTGATTCTTTTGTCAATCTCAGCAATCTCATTCTTCGCTTTCTCAACATTCTATAATAGTACTCTGGAACTTGTACTTGCGCCACTTATAGTTCTTACAACGATAGATTTTCAGCCGTTGTATACAACACTCCTGTTGATAGGCTTTGAAGGGGTTAACATCATTCATTTAACGATATGGGATCAAAGGCTTGTACACTTATGGAACACCGCTGTGCTAGGTACCTATTTTCCGCTCCTCGTAATCACTGTTGCGCGTGTGTTGTTATATGGAGTATTATTTCTATCCATTGCATTACATTCTATAAGGGCTGGAGATGATGATGGATGAAGATGTATTACTTAGCAACCCCACTTCTCATTTTATTGACATTAACCGTCATCATATTCGCTTGGAGCATTTACGATTTCACAGAAAACAGCACCTTCTTTCATGAATCAATTTTAAATGTCAATGCGGATTCTGACTCTTGTATTAACCTTCCCATGGTCCATCCCTTAGAAAGGGTTTGTTTGATTTTTGACGCTGACTTCCCACTGAGCCTTTCTGTGGATCCCTCTGACTCTTTAACTCCTCTACCGCTGGATGTCGAAGGAAGAGACGACCTTGCATACCCTTCTATTCTGCAAAGAAGATATTTCTACATTGTAAATTACACTTCTTCGCCAACTTTTTGGTTAAATGCGGGACCCTCTATTTGCTACTACGCTCTGCAACTTTTAGGTACACCCGCAAACTACAGTGTATTCAAAATCGCTGAAGATGAACTCAACTACATAGGAGTACGTCTGGAGGCCGACCTTAACTCTTCTACAATACAAGAATATTCACGGTTGTTCTTGGTTTCAGGATACTCGGAAGTTGCGGAACCAGATTTCGAAGTCTCTGGAGTCTTTAGAATCTTAGGTGGCAAGATTGCTTACATAAACCTTGTTCTGATGACCGAAACCAATAGGTATTCTTATCCACTTGCTTCGCCAATCTCTGCGGCAGATGGTTTTGTTCCCTTCAAAGTGGACCTTTCAAACACCGAGATTTCCACTAATAGGATGGGAGTTTTTTTGGGGAAAAACATCTTGTATGTAGCATTCGAAATCGGTATGGAAACCCTGAAAGGGAGTTTAAATCAGACAGTCTATGCTGAAGTAGCTTTAGGCGACATAGTGATCGAGAATGGTTACAGCAAAAGGATCATAAAAGCGGACGTCGAAGAAGAATTTCAGACAACATATCGGCTCTATATTTTCCGCAAATTCACGCCAACATGGGATCATTATCTTATGATATCGGCTTTGACTTTTGAAACGGGGGCGGCAGCTTATTTACTTTTGAGAAAATGGCGGAGCTCCCGTACGAAATGAAGAGACTACGACACACCTTAATAACTATCGCTGAATCTGATCCCAGGCCACTTACTTACACCGCCAAAGCGTTTCATAAAACAAGATATGACGCTGTCGCACAAATCATAAGGGAAAGTGTTGGAACCAAAATCGACGTGTTAGTGGACGTAGGATGTGGGTATGGGGTAACCAGAGAATGGCTCGAAAAATTCGGAATTCAAATTGGTTCATACATCGGGTGCGATATAGATCCTGCCAAACTTGAGCAAAGCCTGAAAGCTGAAAAAGTTCTGTGCGACGCACGAAACTTACCATTCAGAAAATGCGCAGCAGAAGCTTCCCTAATGAGTGAAGTTCTTGAGCATATAAAGCGTCCCTATCTTGCCTTTGTAGAGTTGCTGAGAGTTAGCAAAAACTACTGTTTTGTTACCTTTCCAGAGGAAAAACTCAAAAACATGCTTGGATTTCGATATCCAGAGCACATTAGCGACATTTCACAAACTGTTCTAAATTCGTTAGCAAGAAAGAACAATTACATTTTAGTTTCGTTTAAAAAACTGTATTTCTTGTTTCCACCATCTGTATTAGATAGATTGCGAATCCCATTTTCTCAGATCACTGCTGATATACTTCTAAACTTGTTTAAGATAGTCTCAAAAACCCCCCTGCGCAATCTATCTCTAATAAAAAACGAACTAGTCGCTTACTCCCGTGTGAAGAAAGATTAGAACAACATTGTTAGGTTACAACCGGTTTTATCTTGTCGCACATTTCTCCTAGTGATTTCATCACACAAGAAGACTAAAAATGGGCATTCAAGTTTATATCTGATATGAAATGTAGGAAAACAGATTCAAAAAGAAAAATAAATAATAGTAGACGACCATAGGGGAAATTCCTTTGCGACAAAGAAGGTAGTATGTATCGAAAATTGGTCTACGCTCATAAAGGAGGTATAGAGTAACATCTGTTTCTACACCTTTTCGGGGTGAGCTAATGAGAAAATGTGTCTTTCCGATACACCTTCTTCTTTATCTACTTATGGGACTACTCCTGTGCTACGAAATAATGTCATTCACGGAGTATACAGAAACGCGGGTTGGAATTTGTTACGATGTTTGGTATAGAGGTCAAGAGAACGACTCTTCATGGAATAAGACCCTAATCGTTGATATACCATATCTTGGTTATTACAACTCATGTGATGTAGGCGTCATTCAACAACATCTAACATGGTTTAAAGAACTAGACTTGGACTTCGCATTCATGCCTTGGGATGGAGAAAACAGTTTTACAGACGCAGCAATACGAGTAGTCTTTGAAACTGCAAAAGAATTTGAATTTAACCGAACTAAATTTGCTATTTGCGTGCAACCTTACAATGAAACCGAGAACGGCTATAACTACACGAGGATATATGACTATGTTTATGACACCTTTGTTTCAGCGCATCCGAAAATCTACTATTACCATCTGGGCAAACCCTTAATACTTTTCTTCAATGCTCCATACTTGACGCCCAATGGCAACTATTCCAAAGACCCAAGATTCACTGTAATAACCTTTGGTATATCTGAGTATGCAGACTGGCTATACGAGAATTTTAGCCCTAACTTCAGGGGATCAAGCCTAGGAAACAGATCTTTTCCAGTAATTCCAAGATTTGATGAAACAAACTTCAATGTAAGTGAAAGACCCGGCCAGTATCGGAGGGATGCGAATTTCACTGAGGGCTTATACGACGAATTGTGGGAAAAAGCCATTGAGTGCGCCAAATTCTACGAAATTGATGTCATCACAATTCAGTGTTGGAATGAGTATGCCGAACGGTCTAACATTGAGCCTCACTATGATGCGACAGCTGACGTTGACCCGTTCTTTTTGTATAACAAAACCAAAAACTACATCTGCCAGTTAAGAGGATTAGAGAAAATTCGACAAGAAAACTGGAGGATACCACGAACGTTAGTCTTTGTAGTCACAACAATGATAGGTGGAGTAGTTCTTGTCTTCACATACTCTTTAAGGAAGAATGGTTTGGATTAGTTAAGTGAAAAAATGAAGGGCAGTGCAATTGTCTTAGTGGTGAGATAATAACATTTGAAAGTGTTTACCCAAGAACGTCTTGATGTTATCTACCCTTCTTTTACGACTATTAGAAAGAAAAGATCTTACGTCTGATTATGCGTCTGTTGAATAATTCTCTAAGTTTCCTCCATTTTTTGTGGACGACAATAACTATCATCAGGTACAGAACTATATAGGTTATGGCATAAAATTCTCCATAAAAGTCATGAAAAGTTTTGGCAGCAGCTCCTCCTTCATGTAATGCAATCAAAAATATCGACACAACCCTTAGGATGTTCACGATGTATGTGCCGACAGCTCCTATAACGAAATAAACTACTTTGGATATTATCTGCGTGTTCATTTGTTTTAATAGGAGTAGTATCGTAAATGTGTATATGAACAAGCTTTGTACACCTGCACAGGGCCAGCCTATACCATACTCCACCACGCTTGAACCACCCCTCACAGACATGACTGGAAGCTCTACTCCTCCAACCGATTTGAACTCCCACGACGCTGTGTATCCCATCCATCTAAGGACTTGTTCTGCAGAGGAAGCAGTGAAGGGAACAAAGGATTGAAAGGGAGTAAAGGCACCAAACGGATACAAAGTATCGGCCATGTAAACTGTTCCAATTGCTCCTAGGAAAAAAAGAGACACCGCAAAATGTCTTAAACCGTTTTTTCCATAGGTGAACCAAATGAAAATTGTGAAGAAGAGAGTCAAACATAAGTATTCTAATGAGATGGGGAAATGTTCTTTGATAAACCCATACCGCACATTGGGCTCTTCCCACATGCGAGCTACCCCTATTAGTTCACCAAGCCCTATCATGCCCTGTCTGACAGGACTTAGATTCGTCACTATTACATAAAGACTTGGAGCGGCAGCAAAAGCGAATAGAGCAAACACTCTCCACCCTTTAAAGGAAGAAAATTCTTTATGAACAAAACTACCCCCTGCTAAAACAAGTTCCAAGAATATAAGCCACAGAAAAAAAAGAGATAAAGCCCTACCTTTCCACGTCAAAAAGAATAAATCTGGCTCCAAAGCGTAACAGATGCAAATCGGTAGTGTGAGGGCTAGAAGAAAGAAAGCTACGAATTTCTTTTCAGCGAACAACATTGTCCCTTCACGTCTCTTAACTATTCGCTCTCTATTCAGCAGTTCATCAATTCTGAAAACTCATTACGATTGGAATTATTTCTTGTTTTCGTTCGATGACACCTAGTTGGATAAGATTCTGTCATTGCCTTTAAAGAACAACTTTCTAATATCTTCTGAGTATATCAAGGTCTATTCTATTTTGGAATCTTCTTGACATTCTTCATTCACAAGTTTTCAGATCTTGCAGGCAGCTTTTAAAATATAGACTAAAAAAGCTCGAATCTCATCAAGGGTAAGTTTTGATTTTCCCCTCTTCCTATTTGTGAAAGTTACGGGTAGTTCCCTAATCTTGAAACCTTGAGCCCAGGCTTGTTTAAGAGTTTCTATTTGGATCTCATAGGTCTGGCTGTGCAGAAATCTAATCACATTCTGAATGTATCTTAACGAATAACATCGCAAACCACTTGTACAATCCCGAATATGCATTCCGACCATTGCTGACGCAACAAAATTTGCAATCTGACTGATCAACCTTCGGACGTAAGACCAGCCAACGATTATTCCACCTCGACAGTACCTGCTGCCAATCACCAAATCATAGTTCTCCCTAGCCACGTTTACCAGACCAGGAATATCTTTTGGATCGTGCGAATAGTCCGCGTCCATAGTAATTACATAGTTAGGGGGGTTCTTTAAAGATAACATTAATCTAAAACCGTCGGTGATGGCGGTTCCTAATCCTAGTTTTGTAGGTCTAACATGCACAACAATGTTGTCAAAATCTCCTTGAAGTTTTCTCGCCCGGGAAGCTGTTCCGTCTGGACTGGAGTCATCAATCACAACAATTAAGAGATCAAGTTCAAGTTTCTGAAGCTCTCGAATTAAGCTCTCAATGTTTTCAGCTTCGCAGTAGGTAGGAAGTAAAACAGCAACTGTGGGTCTACATTCTCGACTTCCTTTTCCGGTTTCATAATCCACAGTAAACGTTTGCCCCCCTTCTACAGAAGTAGGTTTTTTCAAACCTACTCACATCCCTTCTTCCACGCCTTTCCTCATCTTTGCTCTTTCATTTGTCGTCAAAGTCTTTATAATGATTATGCAACAAGGGCACGAATTCTCAACGTTTTTCACTATCTCGATGCTCATTAATAACCTCTCTTCCCATTGCTCTGAGCCTTATTCGATAATAAGCGAGGGGATGGCGTGTTCTTCTGCAGGTATCATCGGTGCCAACACAGACCCTGTGCGTACGGAGGGTGTCACATCGTGGTGGAATGTATTTCGTTCGACTTCCTTTCTCTCCAGCTATGTGCTCCACTTGATAACGGGTCATTCTTTCGTCGAAGTCTGAAAGTGAACGAAATAGGTCTACAACATTTTCCACAGTCATACCAACGTTTACTAAGAAGGAAGTTAGTGCGAAACGGCCGATGTGGGATAGGTGGTGACCGGATTTTATGGTATCGTATAATTCTTTGATGCATGGGGGAAATGCGGCGGTAACCATTATTTTGGGAGTTTCTTCTGATTGAATTTTGCCTCTTTTCTCAATGAAGAGTTGTTTTAGTTGTTCTACTCGCTCCATTATGTTTGGTGGAAGGATGCCTATCTTTGCACTTAGTTTTCCTTCAACGTATCTTTGCACCTCTTCTTGTAGTAAACGGCTTGCCTCACTTTTTGTCAGATAGACGTTTCCTCGGAGCATAACTCGGTTGACAAGTTTCCATTTTGTGTCGTGGAAAGCCTCTGTATTTTTCAAAAAATCTGTGAAGTGGAGTGAGAAATCGTAGATTTTTATGTTGGCGTCGTCTTCGACCGGTTTTATGTTCCAATCGAAGGTTTTTGCGATTTCAATTGTTTTTTCTTTATCCTCTTCTTCAAGTTGACGGTGGACTCCTTTGGCTTCGGCTAAGGCGTATCTCTTTTTGAGGTATGGGTTGGCGAGAGCAACCACCATCATGACCGCTATTGGAAAAGAGGGGATTTCTATTCCACAGTTGTGCAGATTTCTGCTTACCAAAGCATCGTGGATTGCTTCTTCAACTCGTTCTTGGGCTCTGTTTAATATAGACTTGTACTCTGGACTTGCTAGTTCATCAATCTTAATATCCAGATTTTTTACAAACTTTGCGGCTTCCGGGATGAAGGGGTAATTGGCTAAGTCACTCTCTGTAAATACGTAGCTCCCCTCCACTAGTTTGTTCACTATTCGACTTCTATGCGTGGAGCTAGATAGAATGTTAATTTTCCTTCTTTTTCCAGTTCAAAGTTTAGTTTGATGGGCATGTCGCTGGAGAATTCCAGAGTCGCCACAGCGGATGTCGCAGACGCGGCTTTAACTATTTCAGATAGGTAGCTCAAACTGAACGTTGCCTTAGACGGCTCTTTAACTTCTAAATCTAGAAGGGCGTCGCTACCCTTCTTCAGTTCTATGGTGGCTCCCATCAGGTCTCCAGTTGCTTGCATTACCATCTTTTCATTGTCAGCTTCAATTCGAACATGGTCACTTACCAATGAAGCGTCTTCTATGGCTTCACGTATGCCGTCTGTTGTAGCCCTCGCTTTCGCATTAAAAGTGACTTTTGGAGTGGGAACCTCTTCCTCCATGGCTTCTAGAGTTGGCATGTTAAAGGTACGCACATACTTTCCCCTTATCGTCAGTTTTAGCCGCCCCGTTTTTTCGTCTAAGGAAAGTTCGATGGATTCATCCTTCCCGACTCGTCTGAGCAACTTTAGCATTTCACTTATGTTGAGGCACATCTTCATTTGTTCACTGCAATTGTATTCATCGAAAATTGTCTTGGGCCATTCGAAGTCAACCATGGCTACGCGTGAGGGGTCCATCGCACGGAGTCCGATTCCTTCTGGTGTTATGTCGAAGGTGGCTTCATCAATGAGTATTGAAATGGCAGTCATCATGTCTTTCAAAAGTTTTGCGTCCGTCATCTTGACGTTAAACAAGGGTAATCCTCCTTCAATGCGTATTATTTAGCCTGTGCGTGAGTATTTATCTATTTTTGTGTGGTGTTGGGGGTTTGTGTTGTGTTTGTTTTGGGTTTTGTTTTTGTTGGGGTTGGTGTTTTGGGTTGTGTTTGGGTTGGGTTTAGGGTGATTTATAGGTGATTTGTTATGTACTTATGGGTGATTTAATGGGTACTTATTAGGTGTTTTTGGTTATTGCGGCTTGATTTTGATTGATAAGGCTCGTTCGTGTGTTTGGTTCTTTGGTGTTAGTTGTTTGGGTTGACCGGTCATATTAGAGGAGCTGCATTATGTTAGTCCGCATGAATGTTGCCGCGAGACGTAGCCCCAAGATGGAAGGAGTTAAGATTAAGCCTTGGAATGTGATTCAGCGCATACGCCGCATGAACAAAAAGCTAGACCGTCTAATCAGTCAAAAGGCAGCTGAGAAAGTGGGCAAAGGCTGGGCACTAACGAGTTTCACGCGAGAAGCTTGGAGCTCAACAAAAGAAGAAATTTGAGGCAGTTTGTTGACTGACTGGAATCTTTGGAAATGGTTTCACGCCACGAATAGACAATAGTGTATTCAATGGGGGTTTGATTTTGGACCTCCTAGTTTATATACTGTTTATAAGCAAAAAGAGGAGCATCTACAAGAAATAGGAAAATGCAGTTTTATGCAAAATGCTGACGCCGAAATCCAGAAAGCAAAGGAAACAATTATTCCGCTTTTCGTAGATAAGTATAATCGTCCGAAGAAAGCACTTTATTCGGGCTGTCCTCTCCGAATCGAGGTATTATAATAACTGTTATAAGGATTCGTGTCTTAAAGTATCAGATAATAACAGTTATAAGCATTCATTTCTATCTTTTATTTAGAAGCTAAGCTTACGGTTTGATAGGCGTTCTTGAGTTTTCTTATCAACGAACAACTCAAGTCGCCCACATTTTGAACACATAAAGACGTATATAGGAAGCATTTCTTCTCCGAGTTCAGCCAGTTCCCCAAAAAGCAATTTCCATCCACCCCTGGTGCCGCCTATCCTAAAAGGAGCCCTAATTGCAAACTGCATCTTACCTCCGCAAGAATAACATTTCTTCACTTCACCTTCATTCAAGTCTTACCACCATCTTTTTCGAAAGTTAGAGCATGCTTTTATTATGTCTTGTGGTGATTGCCCATATTCTTATAGTGCGGGGGTGGCACTTGAACCCACTCCAGTAGTTTTGTCACTGTTCTCTAAGCCTGATTTTGTTTCTGTTAAAGAAGGAACTACTCAAGCTACCCTCCTGGACCCCTTTCTTTTTTTAAGTTGTATGGACTATTTTATAATAACTGTTATTACGATATGTGGTACATCTAGAAAACTGGGTCTGAGTTAGTGTGTCCACATTGACATTTGATTTTAACAAACTGTAGCTTCTTTCATTGTGTAAAGAGAGGAATAGTTGAGTATTTAGTGTTTAAGTAGGAGGTTCTTGTATTTTCCAAATCATAACACGAAACTTGTTGTACCAGCCATAGTGACTGCATACGTAAATATATGTGCTGTTCAACAGCCAGAACGCTACCTCACTATGATGGTAGGCGATGTCCCCATTCCTCTGTCCATATATGAGTACGAATATTTCTGTCGTATTTAGATTGTCCTCAAAATTGAAGTTGGTGGAGGCTCTGGTACTGTGACCCATCCACTGTCATACGCAGGTGCTCTTATGAATCCTTGTGGTAGTGATTGGTTTTCCAGTGTTTCAACTCTAAAGTGAAGATAAACAAGTGAGGCTTCTAGAGTGGTTACCCTTGTTTCTAGATACGCTTCTAGATCAAGAAATGAGGCATTCAAGATATCTACTCTGGATTGAAGTTCAAGGAGTAAGGCTGTTTTGTTTATTGGTGTTCCTGAAGTGCCGTAAGCTTTTGCTAACTTGTAAAGGTCCATATAGTCAATTTTTCCGTCATCATTGTAGTCAAGCCCAGGGTCATATCCACCCGCACTTGCCATACTGCTTTGGCTTGATGGAGTAGACTTGCATAGTGGGCCATATCAGAATGAGACGGGCAATGATGGAATAGGAGATACACCTTATGTCATTGACGAAAATAATCGAGACCATTATCCACTTATGAATCCTTGGACTCCAATCGAAATTGACCCTGACATATTGAATCTAAGAACTAGAGGTAAATGGATTACTAGTTACATTGAGCTTCCTGAATACTATAATGTTAGCGATATTGATGTTTCCTCGATAATGCTGAATGGTTCTATACCAGCTGAGTTACATCCTGTAGGTGTTGGAGACTATGATAACGACACTGTTCCCGACTTGATGGTTAAATTCAATAGAACACAAGTTGCAGAGTACATTCTCTCCAAAGGTATAATGACAGGCAATGTAACCTTAACCATATCGGGATACCTCATTGATGGAACGATGTTTGAAGGCAGTGACATCATAAGGGTTAGAATGCCAAGGGACATCAACATCGACGGCAAAGTTGACATCAAGGACATTTTCCTTGCAATCAAAGCATTTAACTCAATCCCAGAATATCCAAGATGGAACCCCATAGCAGACGAAAACGAAGACAACAAAATCGACATAAGAGACATATTCATCATAATCAGAAACTTCGGAAAAACAGGAAAACAACGAACTCAACATTCTCTTTTTTCTCTTATATACGTTAGAACTATCTGGATTAGTAATGCTACTTTTAGAAGGCTATCAAAGGTTAAGTATGCTTTGATGAAGAAGGATGACAAAGCTAGAAGTCCCAATGACGTAGTCTTAATCTCTGAGATATGAATCTTTCAGTTTGTTAGCTACGGAAGTTCTAAGCCTTTCAAATGTATTCGATATTTGACCAGACCTAGGGAACAAATTAGCCTTTACGCCAAAGTTATGTTTCGTCACATATTCGATTAACATAGCATGAGTTTTAGGTGCCAAATTGTTTCCACATTGTGGGCACTCCATCTTAAACCATAGGCAGGGCTCGTGGTTTCTCAGCTACAGCAGCAACATGAGTTCGGAAGAAACCTGAGCATGCGGTGGGGTTTCATCCTTTTCCCTGCAGGAAGTCGCGCAATTCTCTCATTTTTGTGTTTGGGATTGGGTTGATTGTTTTTAGCCAGTTTATTTTGTTGAAATGTTCCACGTCGAGGGTGTAAATTATCTTTATTTGATTTGCTTCCATCAAGTGTAAGATGTATCCATTCCAAGCATCTAAATCGTATTTCTCAGTGTTCTCGAAGGATTTCTCCATGCTACTTCTGTCAATATGCCCATACCAAACAATTCTTTGAGACAAAAGCAGATTTCGGAGTAGACTGTTAGCCTCTTTAGGTTCGACACCGTAAAACCTCGTTAAGATGTAGTGGGCACCGAAAATTACCGTGTAGGGGATTAGGACTCGAATTCTACCCTTCACCGCATCCTCTATTACTTCTAAGCAGTAGTTCGTAGCAGGATTTCTAGACAATCCAACGGCTAGAATCCCAACATCCATCACTGCGTCAGCCCTAATTTCCTTCTCGCCCATTCATTCATCATCCGTTTCTTCAGGTTAATTGAGACATCCTTTGAAGGGATACCCTTAATCTCCACTAAATGATCTTTAAGGTACTTCATAATCTCGTCTGAGGTCTTCTCCTCCCGAAACGGTTTAACCACAATAACGTCACCTTCTAGGACCCACTCAACCTCTTCGCCTTCACGAAGACTAAGCTTTTTCCTTATTTGCACGGGAATCACTGTTCTTCCCTGAGAGGAGACTTTGGTCTTAGGTGTCATGTGAATCGTCTGGAATGGAAGATGGAGTGCCATTTTATAAGCATTACTCAATACGGTTCTGTTAACTCTTCGGACTTAGAGGCTCTACCAATAGCGATTATCTTTCAATGAATTGGGATTGTAATTTTAGCTATATTCTCGGGAAGGGGTAGTTGCACCTTATTCAAGGTGCAGAAAACGTGTCTCGCAGATTCGTCGCTCCATCTACTCTGAACCCGTAAAATAAGCACTAATCATTGATATGTAGAGTCTGAAGTCAGTTCTTTTTTTGTTTACGTCTGTCTGAGAAGTGCAACACCGTTAAGCCAATGATTCTACTATTTTTATACCGTATGATTACGTCATTGTCTGTGAGTTCAGAATCGTCAGCTGGCGTGCCTGGGCTAAACGATATGTAGAGCACGTCAGCTTCTTTGTCGTATTCCACTTCTATCTTTTCCGGGCTAAGTGCAACTATCTCACTTTTTGCCATATCACACGCCTCTTTTCAATAATTTTGTGTGCCTTCGAAGTTAAAAACGCTGTGATAACGAGTCCTTTATCTTCACGATAGACGACGACCATATCCTTTGAACCCACAGGTGTTACGTCATAATGTCTCACAGCCAAGAGCTCACGTTTATGGCCCTCTACTATAAAATCGGGGTCTTCAATCGTCTCAATGATCATGTCTTCGCAATCCCCTAGCTCATTGTGTTTGCGGATTATTCTCTGGAGTGTTTGTTTATAAAGCCTAATACTGATACCAGTTACAGCTCTGGACGTTCTTAACGACAACCTTTCTCCTCTTTAAACACTTTGGAGGGTTCTGAATAAAAGACTTAAACCGAATGTTTCTCCAGCTACGATGACTATACAAATGATGTTTTTAGCTGTATTCTCTGAATGTGTAGCTGCATCTTGTGCATCTGAAGAACTGCGTTGAGGACTCGTCGCTTCCTCTCGTCTGCACTTGCCAAGCGTAGGCTAGGTTGTTTCCACACTTTGGGCACTCAATCTGAACAGTGGGAAGAGTTCTTAATTTTTGTTCCTCTTTCCCTATTATGGCTATGCGTTCTTGAGGCGCGTGCTCTATAACTTTTGGACGAGTTGCTACCTCAGGTGTCGCAGGTTTCTCGTAGCCACATTTTGGACACGAAAGCAAAAGAACCGTCTTTTTTCCTTCTTTTTTGCTAGTTGGCGTCAACCTCATTCCGCATTTTGGACAAAACTCCATGCCGAGTCACACCTAATGTTCGTTTCCTTTTCGTTAATTTGGAGTCTTTTAAACCTTTCTTTCGATTCGATACATCCTCATAAAGTTTAATATCTTTACATAACATTGAGTGGGAGAGGATAGCAATGGTGAGTGAGCTGGAGAAAGTAGTGGATTTTGCTCAAAGGTTAGGCGGCGAATTCGCTGATGTAAGATTTGAAAGACGTAAGGTAAAGCAAATCAGTGTGGTAAATGGGGCGGTTCGAAACTTCACCTCATCTATGCGTAGTGGAGTGGCTGTAAGAGTCAAATTCAAGGGCGCGTGGGGTTTAGCCTCAACAAATGTGTCCACTTCGGACTCTTTAAAAGATGCAGCAAAGAGAGCGTTCAAGTTAGCAAAAACATCCAGCGCTTACTCCAGAGGAAAAATCGGGATTCCAGAGATAAAACCCATTAAAAAGTCATTAAAGACGAAAATCAAGATTAACCCAGAGGATATCGACACCGAAGAGAAGATGAAGTTCATTTTTGCCATTGACAAGGCTCAAAAGGAAACAGATAGTCGAATCGTAAGTAGAACTTCCAACTACGCCGAAGTTTCTCAGATATTTGAGTTAGCTAACAGCCTTGGTTGTGAGTTGAGTTGGGATGAGATTCGAACCTCTTTTTCAGCTTTCAGTGTGGCTCTCGAATCAGGTAGACGAGAATTGGGAGCTGACTTCAAAAGCGGAACCGTGGGTTACGAACTTGTCAAAGAAACAGACCCCAACGATTTTGCAGGCAACGCAGCCAAAGAAGCCGTAGAAATGCTTTCAGCGGTAAAGCCTCCAAGCGGACCAATGAAAGTCATAGTAGACCCGGACATAGCTGGATTACTTGCACACGAAGTTATGGGACACGCCTCAGAAGCCGATGAAGTCATTCGAAGAAGATCATTTCTCAGTGAGGCAGTTGGGAAGAAGGTTGGAAGCAGCCTTGTAACCCTGGTTGACGACGGAACAATAGCCAAAGCAGATGGAACGATACCATACGATTCTGAAGGCACCCCAAGTTCACGCACCATAATCATAGAAAACGGGATTTACAAAGGCTTCATGCACTCCCTTGAGACAGCAGCCGCACTTAACGCAAAGCCGACAGGAAACGGAAGAGCTCAAGACTACAACAGACGCGTATGGGTTCGCATGACAAACACCTTCTTTGAACCCAGAGACTGGAAACTCGAGGAGATGATTTCCGACACAAAAAATGGTCTACTAGCCTTGAAGGCGATATCTGGAATGGAAGACCCAGTCGGCGGCGGATTTCAAGCAAGGGCACTAAAGGGTTACACGATACAAAACGGTGAGAAGAAAGAGTTGGTTCGAAGTTTTACCTTGACAGGCAAAGCCATAGGCATTCTAAAAACCGTCGACGCGGTTAGCAAAGACTTTCGTCTGTTGAGCGGCAGCTGCGGTAAAGGAGAAGAAGACATAGTGCGAGTGGGCACTGGCGGACCCTATATGAGAGCAAACATCATCGTGGGAGGCGGATAAATTGTCAATACTTGATTCGTTGGCGTCTTCAGTTCTGAAAAGTGCCGAAAAAAGAGGTGCAAGTCAAGCAGAAGCCTTTATCATAGACAGCCACATTCGCAGCATCTACATAGAGGATAGTGTTCCACGCCTCGCAGACGACAAATTAGAGAGAGGCTTAGGCGTTAAAGCGTGCATTCACAAGCAAGTTGGCTTCTCCTCGGGAGTTATAAGCAATATAAAATCCACTGAGGAAATTGTGAGTGAAGCATTAAGCATAGCTAAAACCACGAAGGAAGATCCTGATTTCCAGTCTCTTCCAAGTGGCAGAGAGGTCTCTAGAGAAGTTAAGGATGTGTTTTGTGAGGAAACCGCTGAAATTACGACTGAAGAGATTGTAGCAAAGGCAATGACAGCCGTGAGGACTGCCGAAAAGAATAAAGGAGTAAAGGTACCCTTGGGACTACTTCGCTTAGCCAAATACACCCTGCAAGTTTCTAACTCACTAGGTGTTCGCTTCCATCACAAGGGCACAATGGTCTTCTTACACTTCACGGCGAAGGCAACACGAGGAGCAAACGCTGGAGAAGGCGTAGAAAAAGTGTGGTCTACGAAAATTTCGTCCATTGACTTTGAGGGAATGGGAAGCTCCATCGCTGAAAAAGCCCTGAAAACTCTAGAAGCTGACCCTTTTCAAGGGGAATTAAAGGGAATCGCAGTGATAGACCCAGTTGAGACTGCTGGCTTGCTTGATTCGGTGAAGTTCGCAACTAGCTCTGAGCAAGTGAACAAGGGTAGAAGCCCTTGGATCAAAAAAATCGGAACCCAAGTGGCGAGCCAAGAACTCACGATAATAGACGACGGAACCTATCCTGGCGGTATTAGGAGCGCTGTCGCTGACGACGAGGGAGTCAGAACAACCAAGAAAGTAATCATAAGCGATGGAGTTCTTAAGTCCTATATCTACGACTCCTATAACGCAAACATCGCAGGAGTCGAAGCAACCGGAAACGGCTTCCGACGAGGAACCAGAAGCATTGAAGGAGCCTTCACTTCACCAGTCGTTTGTGCCTACTCCAACATGACCATAAAACCTGGAAATAAGAATAGAGAACAAATAATCTCACAAATAGATGAAGGGGTTCTGGTTGAAAGATTCGCTTCACCAGAGGTCAATCCAATAACTGGCGGGTTCGGTTGTGAGGTTAGAGACGCCACACTTATTGAGGGAGGTCAACTAACAAGACACGTTAAACACGCTTTACTGACTGGAAACATGTACGAGCATCTCGGAAATGTTGTTGGTGTTGGAAACGATGTAAAAATTGTGGATGACGTTATGCTTCCGACAATAGCGTTTTCGGGTGCCACGCTGGTTGGACAAAAATAACAACACATCTAACGAGTTGAAACCCCCTCCTAATATTACGTTTCCTTTCCTTTCGCTTGTGCCAGTCCAGACGCTATGATATGTGCCACGCGCAAAGCTTCTGGAACATTACTTCGAGTGGACGTTTTCTTCAGAATTTTTTCAGCGTCACTTCTGGAAATTCCAGCAACTTGCACGTATACAGCTTCTTCCTCATTTCGTGTGTATACCTCGGCTATCTCCCCTGCGTTTTTCATTGCTTGCCATCGCTTTTCGTATTCGGGCAGATTTTCAACGGCCATCCTAATTTCCTCAAGGTTTGGCTTTTCTTTAGTCACTGTTATGACAGGCAAATCCACCTCTTTGGAAAGTCTTTGTATATCCACCACATTGAAGCCTGCTAGAGTGATTCCGTTTAGCACCACTACTCTAAGCTGTTTGTGATGGGGAGAACTCTTTATCATGGAGGCGATTTTTTCTGTTGCGTCCATCCCGTCGATTTTCACTTCTGTTCGCATGACTCCGTCAAGCCAATATCCTCCTCGATAAACAACGCCCACAACATCGACAGTGCCTTCTGTGCGTGGAAGGAAAACTCCGTCGTCTATGCCTAAAACTCTGATCTCGGGTTTTATGCAGCGAAATCGTTTAGGATTCAAGCTTCTCCTCTTAAACCATCCTCATTTATCTTTAAATCCTTTTCATAAGCACCTAATAGCAGTAAGTAAGATTACTATACAAAGTGGATGCTTCATGTGTACTTTCATGCCGAAATACAAGAAACTCCGTGAGGTTTTGATTGATCGGAAACTTGCTTCTTTGGGCGACTCCTTCGTGAACCTTGCCTATTCTCTAGCCCTTTCAAGAAGAAGGGGAGAACCCATCGGTGCCAAGGTTGATAGTCGTGTACTATCCGAGGCTCTTAAAAAGGCAGGATTGAGAAAATCATTGCCGTCTAGAACCGATAGGCATGCACAAGCAGATGCTGCAGAGGCTTTGATTGTGTATGCTTGGATACAAAATGTTATGACAATGGAGGAAGGAATCGACATCCTGAAACAACACGCGGACCCTGTTGAAGGGTTCTGTGCCCTCCTACTAATAATCACAAAGAAACTCAATCTAGCCGAGGTCAGTTCATGAAGTGTTGTCAGTCAGTTAGTTACGATATCGATCGCTGATAACTTTTTAGAGCCTTTTCGAAACTCTTCCTGAACTCTTTATTTTGCGTCCTTATTTTTTTCACAGCGTCCTTCATTGCGTCTTCTGGTTTTCGTTTTTCTTTTGTGCGAATATCAACTACTGCGCGTGAGAGTAGGGGATGCGGTATGGTGTAGCCTGCCATGTCCACGGTATCGTCTTCGATGAGAACCTTTTGTAACACGTTACAGAGGGAGTGTCCCTCTCCTTCGATTTCCATTTTCAACTCGTTCGAGGTTTTTTTCAGGATTTGGACTTTCATTACATGCCCCAGGCTAACCTTTACCGTAATCTGAAGCGGTTTTCCGTTTTTCAATTTTCCCACATTTCGGACATCGTAATCCTGGTCTTCCTAAGGTTAGCATTTGCCCACATTGCGAACAGAAAGCGTAGATAACCCCAAAGTCCTTCTCTGAGGTTGACAAGTGATGCGTTCTGTTCATGGTGCTAATCACTTTGGCTTGCATGATGTCACCGGGTTTACATGCGTCGTACATTGTCTCCACGTACTCAGGACTTACATCAGAAACGTGCAGAATCCCCGTGAAATTGCCCGAAAGCAACTTATTCCCTATTCTGGATATACGTAATGTCGCTGACTTGCTTTGTACATCGGAAACCTGCCCCTCAACGATGCTTCCTACCTTGGGAACGCTTACTCCACGAATTAGAGGATAGACGGAGACCTTTTTGTTGAGCTTGTCTAGGAGCGTGCACCCAGTGACTTTAGAATGAATGACACCACCTTCCACGTATGTTCCTGAGCCTGGCACAAATTCTTCAATAACCCCTAATCGGTCGCCTGGCACAACGAATTGACCGCTTTTTCTTCCATTTTCAGTCACGTGGTTTTTCCCTCTATTCGATACAAGTCAACCTCAATGTTTCGTCTTTCTTTTGTGTGAAACTCAAAGAGTTTCGGAATCGTCATCTCCATGTGAAAGATGCCAGTAACTTTTCCCCCACGCCTCTCAATAAACCTTTTGATGAACTCTCTGTTACGTTTTCCACTCTTATGAAGGGAATATATTCTCTGGCCTAGTTCTAAAGATTTTTCCAAGAATATTCTGTCTGCGCTTCTTTTCTGAACACCGAACGGTGGATTCTGTAGAACAGTATGAAAGTGCCCGTGCAGAACATTGATATCGGCAGTGATCCAGTTTGTCTTTTTTTCTAACGCTAAGTTCTTGGCGTTGTCTTTCGCCACTTTTATGGCTAATGGGTCTATGTCGATGCCAAACACTTCTTTTGCACCTAGAAGTAGAGCACCGATGGCGAGTCTTCCAGTGCCACACCCCAAATCCACTACACTCTTGTTGATAATGTCATCGTATGTATATGCAGCCAAATACAGAATTTCAGCTGCAACTTCGGATGGTATTGTGTATTGTTCAAGGTAAGCCTTGGGTTTGGGGTGGAGCATGACCTCTGCTATTGCCTTTTCTAGGTGTTGTTTTCGAACCAGCCTTTTTTGCATAACTGCTCCCAACTCATTTCGCCAAGAACAACTAGGGTTTCATTAGGGGTGAGAACTGGTCTGCGAAACCTGTTTCCGTCATCAATGGATACTCGTGGACAAGCGGTGTTTACAAACGCCTCTATGTGTGGAAACTGGATGAGTGCTTCTGATGTGATTTCTTTGAGGGCGAGTAGTGTGGTGTTTCTCCCGTTTTTCTCAAGTTTCTCTCTCATTGACATGGCTAACTCAAGTCTTCTTTGGCCGGTTTTTAATCCAATCAACACTCCAAACTCTTTGGCTTCCTTTGCTTCTGAAATGCTTCCCCATCTCTGATTGATTGTCTTCCTAACTTCTTCGTCAATGTTGTGGGCTCTTCCTTCATAGGGGTCGGCGACTATCGTTGGTTTTGCCGTGGCTAATGTTACGCCTATGGCGTGGAATCTACCTCCTCCAATTAGAAGGAAGGCTTCAACCTCTCTTGAGACCGCTTTGGCGTTTGTGTAATCGCAACCGGTTACCTGACCAGCATATTTTTGGTGTCCTGCGTCTCCGATTGCAACAGTTTTCCCTGATTTAAGTAGCAGTTTCTTCGCTTCCTCAAGTGTGTCAACGTGTTGAACCGTGGTCACCAATCCAATTTTGCCCCAGTCCTCTAGAAGGGGTATTGCCCTCTGCACAGCAGTTTTGGAACTGATTTTTGCCTTAGCCTCGAAGTAGACAGTTTGTGTTTGCCCTTCCTTGACCATTGGACTGTGACCGTAATGGACGATTAGGTCAACGCCTAGATTTTTGGCATCGAGTGTTGCTAAATCGCAGGCGCCGTAGCAGGGGTCGGCTGAGATGATTGCGGTGGCTCCTGCCCGTTCAACTATGGATGCTAGGTGGGTTCCTTCAGTTTTTAATCCTTCGGGGAGTTGTATGAGAACCCGTTTGGCTTCTCGTTTTTTTATTTCTTCTTCTAAACGCTTTTCTTCAAGGTCAAAGGTCTTTGTTTTCATTCGGATTTGCCACTGAATTGGAAATATCAGATGAGGGTTGTGTGGCTATTCTATGCCTTTATCCCCATTCATTCCCATTCTGGGAGCCATTCACGGTTTTGTTTAGACTTTTCGGTTGCGCCACTGCTTCTAAGCGTCTCGGCTAATCTTTCAAGCAGTATTTTCTGTTCTATGCTTGCTACCAGTTGTCGTGTACGAACAACCGCATCGGCGTTTACTGAAACGCTGTCGATTCCGCACTTAACAAGGAATTCGGTGAAGTCTGGAAGGTTTGAGGGACCTTCTCCACAGATAGAAACGGTGCGTCCGTGTTGGTGGGCTGCTTCGATGAGGTGGGCGATGATGCGTTTTATGGCAGGGTCTCTCTCGTCGAAGTAACCCATTAGCCCCAGTCTTTCTGAGTCTCGGTCAATAAGTAGGATGCCCTGTGTCAAGTCGTTGGAGCCTATGGAGAAGCCGTCGCAGAGTTTCGAAAACTCATCAGCCATAATAGCAATGGATGGAGTCTCAGCCATAAACCATACCTGGAAGTCTCTCGAACTCTCCAGTCCCTCCTCTCTCATTACTGCTAAGCACTTCTTGGCTTCCCACACTGTTCTTATGACGGGAAGCATCACCCACACGTTTCGGAGTTTCCACTCTTCTCTGCACTTTCTGATTGCTCTGCATTCAAGTCGGAACGCTTTTTCGTACCACTGGCTTATGTATCTGCTCGCTCCTCTCCAGCCAAGCATCGGGTTGGCTTCGGTTATTTCGTATGTTTCTCCGCCCTTCAGTTCTCTGTATTCGTTTGTTTTGAAGTCGCTGAAACGCACAACTACTGGGCGTGGTTGTATGGCTCTTGCTACCGTGGCTATTCCATTGGCTAATTTATCTATGAACTCATTTCCTCTTCCAGTCTCTAGCATGTATAACGGGTGTTCCCCGATGTAACTGGCGAGGATGAACTCGATACGCATGAGTCCTATTCCGTCGAAGGGCAGGTTCTTGTACTCTTCAACCATGTCTGGAACGCCTAGGTTCATGTATATCTTTGTGGCGGTTATGGGAGCTTGTTCAAGAAGAGTGGTCGTAGCGGTTGCTGTGTTTGGTAACGCCAGCACAGCCGGCTCCTCTGGTTCCCTTACAATCCCTTCGTACACAACACCGCTTCTCGCGTCCACCGTGTACCCTTCATTGGTTTTCATTAGTTTAGTCGCGTTCTCGGCTCCGACAATGCATGGTATGCCCAACTCTCGGCTCACTATTGCGGCGTGACAGGTAACTCCTCCCTTGTCTGTAACTATCGCTCCTGCCATTTTCATGAATGGTACGTAATCGGGATTGGTCATAGTGGTGACGAGAACGTCGCCCTTCCCCATAAGCTTAGAGGCGTCTTCTGGTGTGAACACGACTTTCGCTAAGCCCGCGCTTATGGCTCTTTTTCCAGCTGCTATTCCAGTGACGACAACTCTCTGCTCCAGTTCTGAGACTGATGGGACGGTGGGCTTCATCTCCATTTTACTGGGTGCTTCCTTCACGCTCCACACGGTTTCGGGTCTGGACTGCGTGATGAAGACGTTTTCTGGAAAGCGCATGTCTCGGTCGATTGCCCATTCAATGTCTTGTGGCGTGTCATAATGTTTCTCAATTTCTTTGGCAAGCTGAGCAAGCTTGAGAACTTCCTCGTTGGTTAAGCAGGGTTGCTCTTGTTTTTTGGTTACCACTTGAACCTCAATTGTTTTACCACTTTTTGGGTCACGAATGCGTTCAACGGTTTTCTTCGCAATCTTTCTATCTACTATTTTGAGGGTTTTCTTGTCTACAACATAACGGTCTGGTGTGACTTCTCCAGAAACGACGGTCTCGCCTAGTCCCCAGTTGGCTTCAATCACAAGTTCATCTTCTTTGCCAGTTACCGGGTTGATGGTAAACGTGACGCCTGCAGTTTTCGAATTCACCATTTTCTGGACTCCGACACTGATGAGAACGTCTTCATGCCTGAACCCCTTCTGAGTTCTGTAAAAAATCGCTCTGGGAGTGAACAAGCTCGACCAGCATTTAACAGTCTTCTCAAGGAGGTCTTTGGTTCCTTTTACGTTTAGATAGGTTTCTTGCTGACCTGCAAAGGAGGCGTCAGGCAAATCCTCAGCCGTGGCACTTGAACGCACAGCCACAAAAACCTGAGAACCCCCTGTCTTTTCGCCAAGATTCTCATAAGCCTTTATTACGGCTTTTTGGATTTCTTCTGGCACAGAAGTAGATTCTATGAGACGGCGAACTTTTTCGGAAGCCTTTTCGAATTGCTTGGGATTGTTGATGTCAGTGACGGTTTCTTTGATGGTCTCATAAATTTTTTCGGCAATTCTTGTCTCTGTAATGAATCTCTTGAAGGCGTAAGCGGTCACTGCAAAGCCTGGAGGGATTGGAATTCCTGCTCTGAGCATCTCTCCTAGGTTGGCGTTTTTACCTCCTACAAGAGGAATGTCTTTTTTCTCTAAATCTTCAAAATCAATCACAAGTTTTTCTCGGGGACTCTGCAAAAGGTCCACCTCATTAATCTGAGGTTCTTTCGATATTGATTCGGCAGGGAGTGGGCAGTTTTGCCTCTCCTCTTCTCAAGGCTTCCTTGGCGGCTTCTACGCCGTTTTCATTAACCTTTACTATTATGACCGGCTGATCTACTTTTACTCGAGCAGCCGTTCCAACAGGCTTGCCGAAAGCCTTCCTCATCCCGTCTTGGAACCGGTCTGCTTGTGCTCCGAAAACCATTTTGTTTTCCCGAAGCACAGTGTGAGGGTAAGGCTGAATCTGTAGGAGATAATCGTTTCCTAACTTCCCGGCGAGAACTTGGTTTGTTGCGACACGTGCCGCTTCTAGGGCGTTGTGACTTACTTGTACTTGCTTTTGGGCGATTAGGGATGCCTCGTACTCAAATCTTTTTGTGGTATCTCCCATGGTGAATTTGGTTATTTTTGGCTGTGGAGAGGCTTTAATATACTCTTTTCTCGTGTAAGGCTGACCCTTTACCTCTCTGTAATTTCGTGGTTTCATACAGTTTCCCCCAGCATAGGCAGAACAGTCTTATTTAAAGCATTTGTTCGTATCCTTGCTTATATAAAGTATGAATTCTTAATCTTGAGACCCCATTCACAAACGAATGGAGCTCTCTGGGGAAACTAGTAGGCTACTTTTCACGTGAGGTGTATCTTATTTTTCCAATGTCTGCATAGGCGGTGGTGCCCTTTTCTTTTCCTGTTAGTTTCATTATTATTGTATCAATGTTCCATGGCATAACATAGATTGTCTTCATCCTCTCTATTTTAGACTCTATGTCACCTATTAAGACATCTTTATCCGCTGAAACTGCAATGATTCTTCCACAAAACACTATCACCTTTCCCTCTTTGTCAATGTATTTATACCATTCTAGCTTACATTCGAAGTGAGCCTTGCATTCTTTTATTCTTGGTGGCTTAACGATTCTGGAAGGAATAGCCGTTAGACCTGACTCTTTAATCTCGTCAGTGCCCTTAGGATAAGGTATAGCCGTTTTCTCTGCCTCCCGACCAATGCTAGACCCGGGAACGTTTACAACAAATTCTCCGCTTCTTAATACGTTCTGGGCGGTGTGATGAGCCTTTCCACAAACGAAAATAAACATCTGATCTGGCGCAAAACCAAAGGGTAGACCCCACGTATTTACTTCTGCGTTAGGGATTCCGTTCTCATCAATTGTGGTTATGACATACATTGGATATGGAATCTGAACATGCCGCCAAATCCAACGCCTCAACTGATGTTTATCCCTATACTCTGGGAAACTTACACCCTCGGGAACATCGATGGGAACATCAACCTTTTCCATAGTTTTTCTCCATGATTTTTTGTAATTTACTTTAAGCCCCCGCAAATAAATCTTTGACTTGCCTAACCCAGAAATGGGAAATGAGTTTGCGTGAATCTGTGTCTTATTTTCTTATAATTGCAAAAATAGACCCTGAAAAGACCATCAAACTCACTAACAGAAGAAACGGTGTCTTAACTCCAAACGCAACTAGGTAGGTTACGATTCCGGGCATCACTGGAAACGAGAAGTCTATCACCGCATCGAAGAAAGCCATGTACAGACTTTCCTTCCCCTTAGGAGACAGCTCCGCAACCAGGGCACCAGATTGAACGAATACGGCTCCTAACATCACACCCAAAAGTCCCATAGAGAGACTCATCTCCACTGGGTTATTCGAGAAATAGAGGATGAGAAAGGGAAGTGCGCCTATAAACGAGGCTGAGACCAGAACCTTTCTTTTATCAACCCTTTCCGAGAAAAAGCCGATGGGGACTTGCAAAACCGTAAATGCCAGAAAATAGGAAGATAGAATGACTCCTATCCAGAAGCTTGAAAACCCAAAAGATTCACCAACAAGCGGTACTACAACCTCAAAGGCAGCAAAGCACAGTTCAGCCAGAAAGGCAGCTAGACAAACTAGAATAATGGCTTTCTTCAAGAGCATGCCTTTCATTGACCCAACGAAATTCATTCCTGCATTTTCGGTTTTTTCCTCGCTTAATAACTGAAGAGAAACTATCGCTATTAATGACACCACCCCACTGATGAAGAATGGATAGGAGAGGTTGAAATCCGCTGCAACCCCACCAACAATAGGTCCAATGATTATTCCTACACCGTTAGCTGTTCTGTATAATGCAAGAGTTTTCCCTTTTTCCTTGAACTGCGCTACAAGTCCGAGAGCAGCTGGACCGAATAGCCCCAGACCTATGCCTTGTAACACACGGGAAACCAATAGTTGGATGAATGTTTGGGCTAAGCCGACTAGAAAGGCGGAAGCTCCAAAAATCAGCAACCCCACCAATATGAATCTCTTCTTTCCGTACTTGTCGCTCAAGTAACCAGTGTAGAGTTGTAACAAAACCCACGTAAGAGAATAGGCGGTGAAAAAGAAGCCTATCTCTGAGTAGGAGACACCATAACGCTCAACGTACTGGGGAAGAATCGGCGAAACAACAAATAAGGCGATGGTTTCTAGTAATCCAAGCAAGGTAAGACCAAAGAGTTCTTTTATTTGAGCCAATCTAAACCCCCGCAGTCAGCCTCCGCATAGAAGGTTCGTCGCGTGTATATTAGAGAAATTACAAATCTACATAGGCGCTGAAACCAGTTTTGAGGCTCCAGTGGGGCAGGTTGGGGTGCAAAGACCGCATCCGTAACAGTTATTTTTTACCACGAAGCTCTTGCCATTCTTGAGTTTCCTTGCGCCAAAGATGCAACGTTCAATGCAGGTGCTGCAGCCATTGCATTTTTCTGGATCAACTTTCGCTACCAGCCCTGACTTTGCTATGTGATGTTTAACTCCGTAGTTCATGACGGTGCGTAGGTATAAGCAGCAGCATGGGCAACAGCTGCAGATGTCAAAGACTTCGCCTTTTAGCCAGTCGGTGTAAAGGACTTGATGTACAAGACCATGCTCATTAGCGAGATGTAGGACTTTTTTCGCTTCTTCTAGGGAAATTTTCTCAGCTACTCCTCGTTCTACGAGTTCGTCAGAGAATTCGTTGAGCCCAAGGCATGTTCGGAGAGGTTTATCACAGTTCTTGTAGGTTATTCGGCATTCACAGTCGCGAAGTGAGAAGGATCTCGCCTTTTCTAGGACTACAATAGCAGTCTCAAAGGGCAATACAATAGAAACTGGCTCCAGAACAGCCTCTGGAACGGGCAGTATTTTGCCTTCAGGGTAGGGGTCTGCTCTTCCACGTTTCACATGCTCTTTTATTCGATTAGTCGCCAAGGCAGTTACATATTTTCCTAAGGACTCTGCTCTGCCCTCTGAGAGGTACCTATTAACTATACTTTGAAATGGTTTTGTCGAATAGTACACTTCGCCGTCTTTTCTCTTCTTAAGGAACCCTTTGACGAACAAACTGTTAACCTTTGATTCCAAAGTTTTCTGTGATAGACCTAATATCTTGGATAGTTGACTTATTGACCGCTCTTTTTCCGACAACCTAAGGAGCAGTTCAACCTCGTCTTGCTTGACTATCATTGGAAGGACATCCGTAAACATCGGTGGAGTCTTTAACGTTTTAGCCAATTTTCGGTAATCATCGAGGCACATAATCTTCCACTATCCAAAACCTTAATGAGATAAAAACTTAAAGTTTTGTTGCGCGCGCTTTTTCTTCTCGGCATCAATAATTCTTCACATCAAAACTAGAGTTTCCACGAAATAATCTTCTGTGGTTTGATAACCACTAGAGCTCTCTTGGTTATTGCGCCTGAGTTCACTAGTCTTTGAAGGAATTCTTCGGCCTCTTTTTTTGATGGTAGGTATTTTGTTAGGATTTTCAAATAAGCCTTCTTTAATGTATCAATGTTGTCGATGATATCAGCCTTTCCATAAATAAGAACACACTTTATTTCACCAGCCCTTTCTCCAACGTTTATTCCAAAGCATACTCTCGGGTTATTTTCTATATTCCTTATGCTCTTGGCTTTGTTGTTAACAAATATTATGTGCACGACTCCATTGAAAAAACCAAAGTGTATTGGAATCAAATGTGGTTCCCTTCTAACTGAGATTGTTGCTAGCCAACATGTCTTCTCCTTAACAAGTAGTTCGCGAATTTCCTCTTCTGACAACGGTGTACCTACCACCATTGACCCCTTCATATGCACTCTTCTCATCACACGCTAAAGAACTATTAAGTCGAGCCCATTAAGTTTTGATTCTAACAATTGAAGACTTACGGTGTGTGGCGTCGGGTCAATTTTATACTGGTAATCACTCCTGAGACCATTAGTCCAACGCTGGCGAGAGCTGCAATGAAGAAACCAATTCCAGGGCTTTGGAAGTTTGTAGCTATGCCAAACTGGCCGAAGCTGATCCCCCACACAAGATTTCGTTGAATATCGTTGTAGAGTAGGGCCACTGGTCCAATGATACATATGCCGCTCAATAGGAAAAGGAACGCTCTAACAGCGTCTGGTCTTTCACCCTCAAAGAGGCAGACGAAAGGGGCTAAAACGCCGATTATCCCGCCCACAAATACAAGGAAGATCTCCCCGATCTCCCTCATAAGGTTAAGTCCGGTGAGTGCATACCACTGTGGTACATTAAATGTGCCCCCACGATTTTCTACGAGTGTTGTAGTTCTTTCGGCGATTACCCAAGGTAACAGAACTGAAGTCAAAGCGAAAATACCTAGCGTCACTGCAACTATCAAGCTAGCCTGTGAGAAGATCGTTCTTAATCGAGCAAATTGCACAGGCTTTCGTGTTCCCAAGACAATTCCACAAACGAAAAGTGCGAGAGCCAGAAACCACAAAAGGAAACCGAAGGGCATGTAAGCACGCATAGGCTCGTACTCACCATACCCGTAAGGGTCACCGAACCAAACAGGCACCTTTACCACACACAAATACGCGCCTAACACAAACAGAGATACGCTCAAAGATATCAGCACTTCCGGTGCGCTCGCCCAGAGGTAAACTGGTACGGCTAACCTTGTAAGTTCTGTTAAGACTGGTTTCTTGGGTCTTCGACACCAATTCAACAATTTTCTACGGATGTTCACTTTTTTCAGTTACCTCTCTTTAAGGTGCGTCGTCGCCTCCAACAATAGTTATGGTAGCCCAGTTTTGAAAGAGACCAGGCCATTCGACACCTTCTGAATCGACAACAGTGTAATTCACTTCGAGAAAAAGAAAATACTGCATGTGCTTGCCCTTGGATATCCCCATGCAACTAAGGACATAATCGTCAGCTCTTGGGGTGCAGTACCAGTCGACACTCCACGCTTCTTTTTCTGAAAGTTTCTTGAACGGAAACTCGCTTTTGTTAACGTATGACGGGTCAAGTTTTACATTGTTCAAAACGACATAAGAGTTATGGTAGAATGTTGTTGCATTGGGGTAGCCACTAATGTTCTGCACGGTGAAAAGGAATGTGATTTTTCGGCTGTAATTCGTCACCCAAAGAGCGTCGGTTGTTAGGTAGACGCCTACAACCGCACTATGGCAGACATCCGTCCATTCAAAACACGCGACAGAATCGGCGCCTACAAAACGTTCAACTCTTGAGACTTTCGAAAATATTATTGGAGACAAAAAAAACAATGGAAACGAATGCTATCAGTATGAAACTTATTATTAGACCCACTATTAAAACCGAAACGAATAAGGGTGTAACAAACCTCGTAAAGTTTGGTGAAACAGGCTTTAGTGGTCTTCGACACCAGTTCCACAGTCTTTTGTGAATGCTCATTTTCGCTCACCCATAATTTTGGAAAAAAGGATTTCAGCCAGTTTAGAGGGTAACATTAAATCAGAATCTCTTGGAAGCTGAACATCTCTATCCTTTGCTTCATCAAGCAGCATTGTTTTACATGTTTGAAGTTGATCACAGTTTTCGCAGTCTCCATCGTGTCTGTACCAGACTTGAACCCCATTTTTAGCTGAGAACGTGATCAGGGCGTCGGTTTTGAATTCCGGGCTATAACCCATCAAGATTCCATCGGCGGGGTCAACGGTTTTAACTTTTATCTTGTTGAGCCTGGCTGTCTCCTGAAGAGCCTGAGAAACTTTGGTATTGGCGACGTCGAGCGCCTTGTGAACGGTTTGACGAGTTATGTTTAGTCTTCGGGCGATGTTTGTCTCTAGGAGACCCTTGTTTTTCAGGTTCCAGATCTGCTTCTGCTTTGAGGTGAGGTAACCCGTGCTTAAAGCCATGATCAGTTCCTATAGTAAGCTTTTAAAGGCTGACAAATAAACCTTTCTAGGAGAACAATTGGGGGGAAGGAAGTCGGTTGCAATGGTTTAGAGTTCTCAGAGTTCTGTGCTTTTCAGTCGTCTATTTCTTTATACATCTCCTCTTCATAGTTTTCTTTATAATTAGAACATACTCTGGAACTCCTGAACTAACATGGTATCTTCAACATCCATTGGAAGCCTTCTGGACAATCGTCTTGGAGTTGAGTCATAGTCCAATTTTGCTTATCCCATTTTTCGGCATTGTGGCGTATGCACTGCTTTTAGGCTTCATAACTGATTGGATTTTAACCTTTCTCAAAAACAGAATAAAACGTGCGCATGCCAAGCGCTAATTATCAGAAGTTATCGCTCACACTTACTTGTTTCTAAACCATAATTTAGCCAGTTCATCGTAGTTTGGAAAAACCTCTTTCAAGATGGGCATGTAGAGTTTTTTCTCCTCTTCAGTCACGTATTGGAACTGGTAAGGTCCAGTGTATGGAGATGGTTCGCCCTCTCTAGTCAAGAACTCAATGTGCATGAAGGGTTCTCCCCTCTTGATCGTTATGGGTTGTCTATCATTGCTTAGGTTCACGAGTTCTAGGGCTAGTCTCCCGATGAAACCGCTGTGAATCTTCGCGGCGTTGAGGAAGGAGAGTCCCATTCTTCCGTATTTGCTCTTTGCGGTTAAATGCGCCACATACTGTGGTGGCGTAAAGACTATCTCGTAGGAGATTAGGTTTCGGTGCTCCAGATAATGGAGTGTGGTCTCTTCCTTCACTGTCAAGACGTAGCTGTCACCATCTAAGAGGTGGTAGTCGAAGGGGTAGATGCACTTGTACTTTTCAATGAGTTCTAACAACTTGCTTTTACCTAGGATGCACAACTCGTCACTCACCTTGACTTACAAGATACAAGTGGATGTGTTATATACTTCTTTTGTGCTTCTTGAACCTTGCCTCAATGACGACTATTGTTTCAAAAGCAACTTTCTCTTCGGCGATAATATTAGCTCGTAATCGCGCCTTCTTCAGAGTCCACATGGTTTCACCCACATCTGATAGAGTCGATTGCACCAAGAAAATTCTTCCATCCGTCTTCAGATACTTTGGCGCCTCAAACAAGAATCTCTTTATAAGTTCCCTTCCATTGGGTCCGCCAGCCCATGCCTTTTCTACCCATGTCTTCGGTTCCTCTGGTTCTGAAGGCAAGTAAGGAGCATTAAGAAGGATGACGTCAAACACTTCACCTCCCCCTATGGGCTGGAAGAGGTCTCCTCGTAGTATGTTCATCTTCCCTTTAACTCTGTTGAGTTTCGCGTTCACTTTGGCGCAGCGAACCGCATAAGGATTTATGTCTACGGCAATAACCGATCTGGCTTTTTTCGCAGCCAGAATTCCTAGTATTCCGCAACCTGTACCCATATCTAGCACAAAATCATTTTTGCTAACACGGAGATTCTCTGCAAGAAGGCATGTGTCTTCTGCCGGCTCGTAAACATTCTCTAAAACGTAAAATACGCAATCGTCAAAGAAGAACTTTTTCAATGGTTTTGTAGGTAATTTCGTTGGCGAGGGCTCCAAAATCTCCTAGCACAAGGTCCCAAACTCTCTTATGGTGAAAAAGGCAAAGAACCACTAACCTCATGTGTAATGCCTAACTTACGCCATCGTCTACATTGAAAATAGTTGTTTCGGAACTATTTTTGGAATCGTTTGAATCTTTGTAACACACCCCGCATAGTTTCCATTTGTCTTCTGGCAACTTCGGGTTCTAAGAGGGGGTCTCTCTGAGTGTCTATGATCTGCAGCAACTCCAACATAGCAAACGCTAATTCTTCCACTGTTCTCTCTAAACTATCATGACCCGTAGTTTTAGATAACTGTTGGAGAGTTTCCATAGCCTTCGGGCTAAGCTTGTCTAAGTCAATCACTTTTTCGTTTGCTTTTGACATCTGCTCCACCTTCTCGTTTAGGTTCTTCTGGTTGCTTTTTCTCTACCACTCTAGAAACTTCGGCTACTGGCAACGTTCCTTTCGCAATGCTTTCGGCTATTTTTTGAAGGTCTATGCCATGCTCCTTTGCGATTTCGGCGAATGCTCCTAAGTTGAACCCAGCTTGCGGTGAAACTGGCATGCCAAACAGTTTACCAGCCTCTCCACCAGAGTAGACTTGTATTTTCGCTACTTTCATGGCTTCAGCCCAAGCACGAGCTTGTTCGATTTGTACAGTTTTCGAAGCGTTGATTACTTCCAAGCCAATACCTGCTTCGTTGTATTTCTTCAATGCTTCTGCACGTTTATCCGTGCTCTCTGCATCAGCAAAACCCTTCGCTCTGATAACGTCAGCGTCGGCTTCTCCAACTTTTCGTGCAACGATTGCCTTGGCATCACCTCTCTTCACTTCTGATTCTGCCTCTCCTTCCGCCTTGGTTATTGTGGCTTCCTTTTCTATTTTAGCGTCTCCGACAGTCAACGTTCTCTTCGCCTCAACCTTCTTTTCGTTAGCCTTCTGTGTCACCTCTGCTACAGCCATTTCTTTGGTTTGTTCTCGCTTGCCTATCTCCTCATCTTTTTCAACTTGTCTCGTGCGATATGCCTGTTCGTTTTCAGCCTTCCGCATTTCCTCCTCCCTCTTGGAGTTCGATTCTACGATTTCGGCTTCCTTAGTCTTCTCAGCTACTTGCTTCCTAGTTTCTGTGTTGATCACCGTGGCTTGTCTTTTCTCTAAATCCTTGATTACTGTGTAGCCTTCGATATCAACAAAGTGAATGACTTCCAGTTCTATCAGCGCCATACCCCACGCTTTAAGCTCTTCGTTCACAGCGTTCTCGACATCTTGGCTGAACTCCTTTCGTTTTGTCATGATGTCTATGATGGTCCAGTACATTGATTCGTTTCTCGTCACCGCTCTAATGACGTTAACCACGTCGGCTTTAACAGATTCGATACCGGCCTCTAGTTTTCCTAACCTCTCTGCTGCGAGAAGTGGATCTATAATATTGAGCCAAGCTACGACATCGCCTTCAAACTTTGCCATGTTTTTGTCTCTTAAAGGAACATCATCGACTGAGATTTGTATGTTTTCAATCGGAACTATCGCTCTCTGCTGAACAACGGGAACTTTCCAATAAGAACTCTTGAACCCCTCCCTTGCACAGTAGACTTTCCTACCCTTGCCTCTGCTAACCACCACGTGTGCTTGGTGTGGTGGCACAACAGTGTAGCTACCAGCAACCAACAGAATTGCGACGACAATTGCACCGACAATTATCGAAATTGTGTATATCCAGTCTTCTAACATTTCTTTTGCCTCCAGATGCTATAATTTATAGTTCACTATATATTCGTTCTGTAGATAACTCGGTGACGAGTGTTCCAAAGTCTTCTGGTGCAAGTTCCCAAACTCTCTTATAATGAAAAGGTAAGGAATCTGCCAACTTAATTGCTTCTTTCCCAACTATTCTTCGCTTACGTAAAAAGGGAATGATGGCATTTCTCACTTTCTTGTTTCGTTGAGTAAACAACATCCGCACAAGTTCAAAAAAGGTTTCTTCGTTCTCAACTCTGAAAGGCGGTTTTTTAGGCTTTAAACGCACAACCACAGAGTCAACCTTAGGTGGCGGATAAAACATTCTTCTTGGCACCTGCTCTAAGAGTTCTGTGTCTGCAAAATAATAGGTAGTGACCGTTAATCTTCCATAATCCTTGCTTCCAACAGAAGCCGTAAGCCTTTCAGCAAATTCTTTCTGAAACATCAACACTGCGCAGTCAAATTCCCTTTCTAGAAGCCAGAATAACATAGGAGAAGAAATCGAGTAGGGAGGAATCGAAACCACCTTGTTGAAAGACGGAACTGGAACCTTAAGAATGTCGCCCTCTATCAACTCCACATTCTCTAAATCGTTGAGTTGTGTTTCTAACACCTTTATCAGGTTCCTGTCAACCTCAACAGCAATAACCTTTTCACACTTCTCAGCCAGCAATCGTGTCAGAAATCCAAAACCAGCCCCCACCTCCAGAATCACGTCCTCATTCTTAACAGACGCATAAGACAACAGTCTCTGCAAAAGAGAATCATCAATAACAAAGTTTTGCCCCAGACGCTTTTTGGGTGAAAACTTGTGAAGGCGAAGTAAGTGCTTGGTCTTTTCAAGAAGATTCATTATTTGAGTCACTAGGTTGCCCTTGTGAAAAAGCGGTACTTACTCTCCTCAGACAACTCTTCCAAGACTCTTTTTACGATGAGTTTCACTGGATTAGGAATGTTAGTGCGCTTTTGTAGATCCTCAAAACTCTTGAACGGACTCCTTTCACGCTCATTAATAATTTGCCACATGTATTTCTTTCCGATTCCAGGAATTAGCTCCAAGGCATGCATTCTGGGCGTTATTGCTTGTGCAGTGTTAAAGAAGTTGACAAACCAACTTTCACGATTAAGCACTATTTGCTCCACCACTGCGGGTAGTTCCGTTTTGGCGGTGGTGGTCAGTTCGTTGTAACCTACTCTACCTATAATATAGGTGATTTGGTCTCGAGCGTCTTTTCCAACATAAACCCGCTGGAATGATTTGAGAACAACCCCCTCCTTCGCAATCGCCTCTAAAAGTGTGAAGTACTCTTCTCCAATAACCTGAACTAATGCTCCTGCACGGTAACTTTGTCTGCTCCCGGGTCTTCCGTGAGGAAGGAAATCGAGGATGTAGGCGTGTTCTTCGTAGCGTTTCTCAGGTGGTTGACTCATAATCCTCCCTTACCTTGATTTTACTTCCTTCAAAAATTTGCATGCGACACCCCAAAATGCTAGATTACCTTAGGATCTCCACTGGTTAAGCGCCTTCGAGAACCATCTGTAACCCTTGTTTCCCGCCTTCATTGGAGCGCACTTGATTACTTATTCATAATGCTATTAGTCAATATAATTATTTTGGCATGACATATCTTGAGAGAACCATTGGATTTAGTAAGTTATTGGGTTAGTGCTAATTTCCTTCATTATCTTAGACCTTTTTAAGTGGAATTTACTCACTTTTTCGATATTTGTTTAGAAAAGCAAGGAGGGCTTCCAACTTTGAGGTCTCCACGATTTTGCGTCCTCCAGCCAAAAAAACCCGAATCTCTTCGATGGATTCTGGCATGCAATTTATAATTTGAGCAGCTTCTTCATTATCCAATCCGAATTCTCCGATAAGCTTTTCCATTAATTCCTCTGTGGCTTTAGGGTCTACCTTGGAAAATTTTGCGGCAAAATCCAACGTTCTTCTTTGAAACTGATCTAGGCTTTCTTCACCTATCTTTTCTAACATTTCTTTTACTTGTGGCACGGTAAGTAGTTGTTCTTTTAGTTCTTTTTTGGGTATTCTCATCCCTCTTGGTATGGGTTGATGTGTTCGGGGCGCACGATTATTTCTTTGACTGCGTTTCCTTGCTTGACGCTTATGACGTAACTTTTGCCTCTCTTGTCCGATATGACGCCGATTTCTCCGTGGTATCTTCGATGGGGCATGCCTTTATGAACGCTTGGGTCTGTTTTGATTAACACTTTCTCTCCTTTCTGGTAATCGTGAAGGATTTTGCTAAGGCCTGATTTTCCTCGTTCTCGTGGTTTTCTTCTTAAGAGCGAGCGAGTTTTTGCGCGGTAACCCTTTGATTTCTTCATTTTACTGCCTCTTGACGATGCTGAGGACGTCTAATTCGAGGGGCTCAGCTCCAGCGTTGACGATTTCGGTGACGCAGGGTTTTGTTCGACCTTCGTCTCCTGTGATTAATTCTTTGATGTAGAGCCCCCCTTGACAACGTATCCTCATTTCTGCGCTGTCGGGTGCCAATCTCTTTATTTTTGCCTTATATATGTGCTTTTCTCGTGTTCTGTCCGCTCTTCGATGTAGCACGCGTAAAGGGGTTTGCTGACTAATAACCGCGTTCGTAAGTTTTTCCTCTATTAACTCCAACTCCTCATCGGAAACGCTTCGGTCAAACCTGATGACAACCTTATAGACTTTTTCAGCCATCTCCCTTTTCTTCAATTTTCTTACGGCATCCCTATCTGCGAGACGAAGATTCAGGACTTCCAGTTTTCCTTTCGCCTCTTCGTTGATGGTTTCTGCGAGTGCTTTCAGGTCGACAAATCTCTTTCTGGGTCTTTTAACCTCCAAGATGAAGGGTCTGCCACGCCCAAGCATGCGGGCGTCTATGTCTTCTCTTCCAGCCGCGTGAAAAGAGGCATGTTCCCCTTGAGTTGTCTCTAAAGTGGGCTTCGCGATGATTTCTTCGATGGATTCTGGATACATTTTCCCAGTCCAGTTGCAATGAGGACAGCCTTCTCCCCTACATTTGGAGCAGAACCACTTTGATTGTGGTATTCCACGCACAAGCTTTCTGTATCTTCCAGCGATGTGGAGTGGATTTGGTTGAAGTCCGATTTCCTTCGTGAAGGGATTAACATAAACCACCATGTCGGGTTTTTTGTATTCGGCTTGTGTTTTCGTTATCTCTGCGATTCTTTTTCCGATGTCGCGACTGAACTCGTTTCTCATGCTTTCCCCGTGTTTTATATCAAATTCTGCCTTGAATTCGTCTTCCCTTTCCTCTATTTCAGTGGGCAGTTCCATACCCACGAGAAAGGTGGTGTATTCGTAACGCCTCAGTTTTCTGACAGAACTCTTCACCAAGTCGTCTAGCAAATCGAAGCGTCCTTCACAGAGATAGCAGTTTTTCTTTTCTCCAACCCTCTTTTTCATTCTCTTTAATATCTCAGTCGCCATGGTGAAGGAGCCGTTTACTGCCAAGGTTTTGAGAAGGGAGATTCCGGTTTTTTTTCTAAGAAGTGCTTCTTGGTGACCTTGCATTGTTAGGAGGAGTTTTAGGGTTTCACCCCTTCTTTCGTCGTCTAGTCCGTAGCCCAAAAGGGCGAACTGTCTTCCTAAACAGTGGTCGCAAAGGGGATGTTTCTCAAGCATTTTCTGTGTTTTTTCAAGGATTTCCATGGGACTCGCTTTATCCTACATATGTGGGTTGGAGGGTGTCTTAATTTCATCCTTGTGGAATGGGGAATTTCTTTCCGAAAAATGGAAGTCTCTTTCTCCTTAAGGCTTTCATCATCTTCTTCATCATTGAATATTGTTTTAGGAGTTCTTTGACCTCCTTTTCGTTGGTTCCTGAGCCTCTAGCCACTCGCCGCACTCGAGAGGATGTAAAGACTTTTGGGTCTTCTCTTTCTTGTGGAGTCATGGACTCTATGATTACCTTCCATTTTTTTAAGTGGTCTTCCGCCATCTCCATCATTTCTTCGGGGATGTTGTAGGAAAGCCCTGGAACCAGTTTTAGGAGGTGCCTGAGTGGACCGAGGCTTTTCATGGATTCGAATTGTTCGTACATGTCGGTTAGCGTGAATCTGCCGCTCAGAAACGCTCTCATCTTTTTCTCTGGCAGTTCAACCTCTGCCTCACGAACCTTCTCTATGAGGCTTTGGAGGTCTCCCATACCCAGGAGTCTGCCGACGAATCTTGACGGAACAAAGGGTTCTATGTCGTTGATTTTTTCGCCTGTGCCGATGAATTTTATGGGTGCTCCTATGGCGGCGACTGCGGAGAGGGCGCCTCCTCCCCTTGCAGAGCCATCTAGTTTTGCGACAAAGATTGATCCTATTGGTGTGGCTTCGTGGAATGCCCTTGCTTGTGTTGCTGCTTGTTGTCCTATGGTTCCGTCGATGACCATGATCACCTCGTCTGGAGTTATTGCCTTTTCCAGCGTCTTCATTTCTTGAATGAGACTCTTCTCCTCCTTGTGGCGACCAGCGGTGTCGATGATCACAACTTCATAGTTGTCGAATTTTTTTAGTCCTTCTGAGGCAATGACCACGGATTCTTTGGCTTTTGGGTCTCCGTATATTGGAATGTTTATCTGGTTTGCTAGTTGTTGCAGTTGTGCGTATGCTCCGGGGCGATAGGTATCCGCACAAACTAATGCTGTTTTTAGCCCTCTTTTTTGGAAGTATCTCGCAAGTTTTGCAGCGCCTGTTGTTTTGCCTGAGCCTTGGATTCCGACGAGCATGATGGTTTTTCTTTTTCCAGGTTCCACCTTCAAGGGAACTGGTTTTTCACCGAGGAAGCGAGTCAGTTCTTCGTAGACCACTTTTATTACGTGTTCTCGTCTTGAGACTCCTGGTGGAACCTTCTCTTGGAGTGCTCTGTCTTCTATTCGCTTGGATGTTTCGAGAACGAGTTTTACGTTCACGTCAGCTTGGAGTAGTACTCTTTGGATGTCACGGGCTAACTCTTTAACGGTTTCCTCGTCAACAACTGGCGCTCGAAAGATCTTCTTTAAGGCATCGTAAAGGGACGAACCAAGACGTTCTAAAGCCATGACTTTTCGCCAATTTAAACTAGACTTGCTTTTAAATAAATGTCTGGGTTTCCACAACTTTTTTATCACTCACAGAAGCGTATGAGTTGAGGGAATATCTGTGTCTGAGACTGTTAGAGTGGTTGAAAAGAAGGCGATACCCTCTGATGCGATTATGCTTTATGGACTTCCAGACGTAGGACTTGTTGGGCTTATCGCAACCTCCTATATCATATCGGAACTCGATTTTCCCGAAATAGCAGATGTAGACTCGGACCTTCTTTCTCCCGTAATCGTGTTGCACGAAGGGCTTCCTCATGCCCCCTTGCGCATATATGGAGGGAAAAACTTAATCGCAATAATTTCCGAGGTGCCCGTCCCAGAAGCCGCCCTCCACCCAGTCATGAGAGCACTCGTCGAATGGGGACAATCAAAAAAGGTTAAAATGACGATCTCCATGGGAGGAATGCCAGTTGAAAACCGACAAGACATCAAAGAACCAAAAGTTTTTGGTGCAGCTTCCAGCAAAGACCTCTTAGAATTTCTCCAAGACAAAGGCTTAGACATCCTAAGAGAAGGCTACATGGTTGGTCCGCAAGCGTTAACCATGCGTTTCTGTGCAGAAAGAAACATCCCCGCCATAGCCCTTCTAGCCCAATCTTTCTACAACTACCCTGACCCAGAGGCTGCAGCTGCAACGATCAAGGAGGTCGCCAAAATCGCTGACGTAAAAGTGGATGTCTCCCAACTGCTTGAGAAGGGAGAGGAAATTCGATTAAAGGCGAGAGACATCATGAAGCGCACCCAACGGGAACTAACCCAGATGAAGAAGTCGCAGGAATACGACCTTCCATACGTCATGTAGGAGACGAACACAAATGTCCATAGGGCGAAGAAAACGCTCAATCTTTGAGATAATACGAGAACACGTAGAAGACCTCGAAGCATTCGCCGACAAACTGATGGAATCCGCTTTGATGGAACGACCAAGCTGGGATCTCCAGTCGTGCTGCCTTGAACCCCTCTGCAGCGTCTTCGTCTCAGCAGACGAAGTGGTTGTCACCGCTGACCTCCCAAACATCGACCCAAGAAACATTAAGGTGGAGGCGGCTGAGGAAGACCTAATCGAAATCACAGCCAAAATGAAGAGAAAACTACACTTCGAGGACTTTGGCATAACACATCGTCAAGGCGAGTTTTCCGCATTCCGCTGCCAAACCCGCATCCCAGTGCCAGTAGACACCAAAAAAATGAAAACACAGTTTAAACGAGGCATCCTAGAAGTTCATCTACCGAGGAAGAAGGGTTACAAAATCAAAATCGAGTGATCAAGTAGAAGCCAGCTAACATCTAATCTATTTCTCCAAGTCTTCGAGAGCCGAGGCGACTATCAGAGGAAAAGCAATGGTTGCGTCACAGATCACCGTCACCCCTCTTCCTTCTGGTTTGATTTTCCCCCAACTTATCGCCTCCTCCAAAGGTGCGCCACTTAAGCCTCCGGGTTCAGGTCTGTCCATCGTGATTTGAACGGCAGAGTCCACCCCTTCTCGGAATGTGCTTGCGAAGAGTGCAAAGTGTTTGGGTGTGCCACCCCCAAGAATGATTATGCCCACCTTCTTCGCTTCATACACCGCATCCATCAATCGGTTAGTGTCAAGGAGAGGATCGATAACGATTTTTTTGTCTTGCCCAAAAACCCACAGATGGAAACCCGCTATTGAATCAACAAAAGCTGGACATATAATGGGAACATTTTTTCTTGCGGCAGTGGCAAGAATTGAGTCGTCATCTTTGATTTGTTTTCCAATTTCAAACAGGAGTTCTGCTACAGACATGTGCTCCCTCTTTTCCTCAGGTATGGTTTCTAAGATTTGAAATAGCCATTTTTCCAAGTGTTTGAAGGCACTTTGTTGGATGTAGATGTCGCCGATTCTACCGATGTCCTTGTCTTTTAGTTTCTTGTCTTCAGCCAAAAAGGAACCCCGCACATGCCTGTAACCTAACGCTTCCACCATGTCATGAACCATGTTGGCTCCAGTGGTAACAACGACATTTACATATTCTCGGTCGATCAGGTCGCGCATGACCTTTCTTAAGCCAGCTGGAACTAGAGCGCCAGCAATCGTTAAAAAGACTGTGTAGTCTGGGTTGCTGAACATTTCCGCCGTTAACCCAACCGCCTCTCCGATTTTTCCTGCACCGAGAACCCCAGCCTTCCTCATTTCAGTCGTTAGTTCGTTGACGCTCATTCTCGGTCGTAACTGCATCTGTTTAACGTGTCTCAAACTTTTCACCCTTCAACCGTAATCTCTGTGGACTTACTTCCTAAAATAGTAAGGACTCTAACCTTTCGCCCGCATTATCTTTGTTCTTCCCAAAATCCGCCAGTATTCAACTTCAACGCCAGAAGTGAGCTTTGATTTTAACTCTTCCTCTTCTGGCAAAGGTGATTCAAGCATCTCATAAGTTTCTAGATCCATGATTTGAAGAGAAGTAGGCGATACGGATATGACCTGGCCTGCCCGTTTCTCGATTATCGGCACCTCTACCTGGGCGTCAACAGGCTTGACAAAACTTCTCTTCACCCCATCGAAGACCCCGATGGCAACGACTCTGGCTTTCGCAGAGCCGTGTTTTCCCGGTTTAGATTTTGTGTAGTCAACGATTCGGCAGGGTTCGTTGTCGACAAGCACGTAACTGCCGACTTTGACGGCACCAACCTCTGATGGTTTGCTCATCTTCGTTCGTCCTCGTTACGGGGATTTCTACAAAGAGTTTATCTTAATAACTTATCGCTTATGATACAGTCAAGACTGGGAGGATATCGTGACTGTTTAATGTCGTTGGAGTTGTTTCACGGACTGACCGCAAAAAGGCGCTGGAATTCGCCAAAACCCTAATAGGTCATCTAGAAACTAAGGGAATCAAATTTTTTCTCGAACCACAACTAGCAAAGCACTTTAATAGAACAGCAGTTGCTTTGCCCCTAGAAGAAATGAAGACTGACCTCATAATCACGATAGGCGGCGACGGCACCATACTACGAACCTGCCTTACCATTCCCAAACCCGAACCCCCAATCCTCGCCATCAACATGGGTATACGGGGCTTCCTTGCAGAAGTCTCGCCAAAGGAAGGCTTAGTCGCCTTGGACAAATGCTTAGAAGGAAAGTTTAGTTTGGAACGCTACATAAAACTCGCATCCTATGTCGGCGAAACGCGACTACCTGATGCGTTAAATGAAGTTTTCATCACATCACCTGCTCCTGCTAAAATCTTGTACGCAAAAATCTGGAAAGACGACGTATTAGTGGCGGAGTGCCGTGCCGACGGAATAGTAATCGCGTCTCAAGTTGGCTCCACTGGATATTCCTTATCCGGAGGGGGACCAGTTCTAGACCCTGAGTTAGACGCCTTCGTTTTGACGCCAATCTGCCCACTAACGGCTTTTCATCCGATAGTCTTTCCCACAAAATCAACAATCAATATACAACTTCTAAAGCCAAAAAAGGCGATTGTCGTGTTGGACGGTCATCTTCAGAGAGAAGTTGAACCGAAGAGAAACCGCATAACAATCGCCAAGTCTGAATATGAAACATCGTTTATTCGATTCAGAGAGGACTTTTACCATCGTCTAAAGGGAAGACTCCTCTTCCCAAGAGGTGAAGGATGTTGAGCGAAAGCGAAAGAGATAGAGTGATTATCCTCGACACTTCGGCGTTTATTGCTGGCTTTGACCCCTTTTCAGTCCAAAACGAGCAGTATTCAGTTCCAATGGTGGAGAAAGAACTTTTTTCAGACTCTCTATCTTGGACACGCTTTAACGCGGCGGTTGAAAACAAGAAATTACACATCAAAGAGCCGAGTGTAGATTTTGTCAAAAAAATTAAAGAAGCATCAAAGACTGTTGGTGACATCTCCTTCCTCTCAGAAGCGGATCTGCAGGTTTTGGCTTTGGCTCTAGAAATAAAGAACAGTGGCGAAACTCCGTTGATTGTCACCGATGATTATTCGATTCAGAACGTGGCGAATCAGATAGGCGTGGAGTTTGCTCCCCTCATGACCTTTGGCATAAAATTCCGTCTACAGTGGATTCGTTACTGTCCCGCATGCTACCGGAAATATCCCTCGGACTATAAACACAAAAGGTGCGAAATCTGTGGAACCGAACTCAAACGAAAGCCGTTAAAGAAATATCTGTTAAAAAGGTGAGGGAGTCAAAACAGATTTGATAGAAGGCAAGACCATGTACTTCGATAAGCCGGGAAAGGAAAACACCGAAACCGTGCTAAAGCTGGTTAAGAACTACGCTGAAACAAAAGGAATAAGGGACATCGTAGTCGCCTCCACCACGGGCGAAACTGGAGTGAAAGCCTCAAAAATTCTTAAGGGCTTCAACGTGGTTGTTGTTACACACCACTTCGGCTTTCGGCAACCAGGCGTACACGAGCTACTGGAGGAAAATCGCAAGAAAATTCTCGAAAACGGCGCCAAGATTTTCACTGCAACTCACGCTCTAAGCGGAGTTGAAAGAGCCATACGTAAAGAGTTCGAGACGATCATGCCTCTAGAACTCATCGCTCACACCCTGAGGCTTTTTGGTGAAGGAACCAAGGTTTGTGTGGAAATCGTTATTATGGCGGTTGACGCTGGGCTGATTCCAGAGGGCATGGAGGGCATAGCAATGGCGGGAACTGGGCACGGAACAGACACAGCCTTGGTTATAAAGTCTGCGAGTGCATCCCGCTTTTTCGATCTGGAAGTAAGGGAAGTTATAGCGAAGCCCAGAACCAAAACTAAGGAAGAGTAATAAAACCGTCAATACCACAACAGAAAAAGAAGAAGAGGCTAACGAACACCCACGACGTTTATTGCTTTCTTTCTCCACCTGACGATAGCCACTGCAGTTGCGATGGCAGCAGTTGTTACCAGTATGATTTCGCTTTCTTAATTCTCCTGAAACAGTTGAGCAATGCACACGCACTCACTATACGCTCAGAGGAGGTCGCGTTCCTAACTCAACTGCAAGGGTTATTGTTTGGTTGTCTCTTACTATTGTTACGTTGATGGTTTGACCTGGTAAAGTGTATTCTTCTAGGTAGGTTGATAGATCATCCATGTTAGTGATTCTTGTTTCATTGATGGCTATTACGATGTCGCCGCCTATTGTTATCCACTCTCCAGCGATTAAGGCTTGTTTTGTTCCACCTCGTAGACCTGCATTGTCTGCTGGTCCTCCGCTTACCACTTGGGTGATCAGCCATCCATAGGTTACGTTTGTGCTCATCGCTTTTGCGATTTCATGAACCATATCCATTCCTTCTGCACCTAGCCAAGGATGACGGGTGTATGAGCCTTTTGTGACTAGAGATTCTATTTCTCGCAGTATTGTATTGGAGGGAATTGCGAAGCCCAGCCCTTGGGAATCACTCACGATAGCTGTGGTTATACCAACAACTTGACCTTGATAGTTCAGGAGAGGCCCTCCAGAGTTGCCTGGATTTAGGGGAGTGGTTGTTTGGATGACGTTGGCTATTGGGTATCCGCCTGTGAGCTCTTCACTTATTGTTCTTCCTAGCGCACTCACTACGCCTGTAGTCATTGACCCGGCTAGTCCATAGGGGTTGCCGACAGCTATAACTGGGTCGCCTACTTCTAAAGCCGATGAACTGACGATCTCGAGAGGCTTGTATTCGCTCTGTAGGGCGTCTGTTGAAAGAACTGCTAGATCTGCATATGGGTCTGAACCCAGCGCCGTGGCCGCGTATCCGTTTCCGTTTATGAAGGTTACAGTGATGTTGATTGTGTCTTGGACTACGTGGTAGTTTGTGATAATTACAATTTGTCCTGTGAAGTTGTAGACGAACCCTGACCCTTGGACTTGTGTGTAGTAGGGGCGCCCGAAGAAGTCGTATTGCACTATTATCCCTCGGATCACGACGACGGATTCTTTAACTTGCTCGTATAACTGGGAAAGTGAGGCATTTTCTCCTAAGAAGTAAGTAATGTTTTGGTAAGTGACGTTCTGTGTCGATTGGAGATTAGAGATTTGTTCTTGGAGTGTTGCCAATTGATTTTGCAGATCATTGATTCTTCCTGAAATATTTGAGTTATCTAATAGATAGCCTAGCACTCCTCCTGCAAATAGGCTGGCTATGACAATCGCTACTATGAGAATCGTTGAGATGCGCGTTGCTCTTGGTTTTTGAGTGAACTCCAATTGTAATCACCTCCTTGGCTGCTCACAATTTTTTGCCGCAGCGGGGACAAAACGTGTCATCTGGTTGAATTTCTTTACGACAATTGGGACATGCAAGTTTCCCCATAAGGTGCGTCCCTCGCCTCTCTTGTGGCTTCAGTCTCCCGTCATAGAGAAAGAGTATTCTTCCCGCATGTGAAGCTACATGGCTGTCGTGGGTTACCACGACAATGGTGGTTCCCTGGTCAGTGCTTAGTTTACCCATTAGCCTAACGATTTCATAGCCGGTTTTTGAATCCAGGTTACCCGTGGGTTCGTCTGCCAGAACTATGGCAGGGTTGTTCGCTAACGCTCTTGCGATAGCGACTCTTTGTTGCTCCCCCGCGCTCAGTCGATGTGGCCTGTGCTCTTCTCTCTCTGAGAGCCCAACCATTTTCAATAATTCGCGAGCCCTCTTCATTTTTTCATCTTTCGATTTTTTCGTGCCTTCCATGGGGAGTTCCACGTTTTCAATGGAGTTCAAGTATGGCATTAAGTTGAAAGTCTGGAAGATGAACCCAACTTTGTGCCTTCTTATTTTGTAGAGGCTTTTCTCTGGCACCTTTGTGATGTCTACGCCATCTAGAATAACTTTCCCGTAGGTCGGTTTGTCGAGGCAGCCCAACATATTCAGCAGCGTTGTCTTGCCGGAGCCGGATGGTCCCATGATTGAAATGAAGTCCCCCTTCTTTACTTGGAGGTTTACGTCAGAGAGGGCGCGAACTTTGCGCCCACCCAATTTGTAGACTTTGTCCAGTTTTTCTGTCTTTAGAACCAATTCACTCATATCTCAACGCCTCCATAGGACTTGTTCTAGACGCTCTCCAAGCAGGGTATAAGCTGCCCAAGGCTCCCAGTAACGCAGCTACGCCGAATGCCAGCAACATAGTTTGGGGGGCTGGCGCAGCTGTAGCAACCTGTGACCCAGGCGCTCCAGGCACTTCAGGATTTGTGTATCCTTGAAAAGAACCTGGACCTCCTCGTGTTCCAAACATGCTTATGTGAGGAAGCAAAAGCGACGTTAGAGTGGGTGCGCCGATGCTTCCTATCACAATGCCGACTACTCCCGCTATCAAACTTATCAATATTGCTTCAAGCATAAACTGACTCATAACGTTCCAGTTGCTGAAGCCTATCGCTTTGAGTATGCCGATCTCTTTTGTCCTCTCACGCACGGTGTACAGCATTGTGAAGAAAACGATTAAGCTTGCGGCAATGAGCGCTACGATAATCTCTTGGAAGGCGGTGGTTTGCGTCTGGCCAATGGTTGACTCAGCATTCTGCAATGTATTTTGATACATGTCCTGCATATTCTGGAGCCGGCTAAGACGTTCTGAAGCTGTTGTAACAGAGAGCTCTGGATACTCTGCCCCTATTGTGCTTGCTATTCCATCCACGTCAGACTGGTCTTCTGCATACACGTCTAATCTACTTATTTTCCCCAAAAGATCAGTTATCATTTGAGCATCAGAAATATTCATGTACAGCACTATTGCTTCCCTAAAGCCTGATGCCCCATGGACTCCTACCACTATGAAATCGCTTCCTAAAATGTTCACTGTGTCACCAACTCCTGCTCCGAAGTACTCTGTGTTGTTTAAGCCTAGAAGGACAACTCCACTGTCTCCCTCCTTTAGGTTTATTCCATCAGTTATGTTCGTTGGTAATATGGAATAGTTATTGATGAGGGAGGAATTCAGAGGAACACCCATGATCGTGTAATCTGGTCTAAGGAAAGTGAAAGCCCTTCCAAACCGCTCCACAGTTTCGTTAGTGCCCTCTGATTTTTCTAAAAAAGGCACAACATCCTTAACGCCTGAAATGGATTCAATGTCAGAGATGATACTTTCGTCAAGGTAACTCTCACTTCCGCCGGGTCCAGGCATAGGTCCAAACCTAAATCCTGATGAGGGACTAATTTCTATTAACGTTAATGTCGCGTTAATTTCTTCTTGCATATTATTTATAAGTTCATTATAATTTTCGGTCAGTCTCTGTGTGGCTGTTTGGTTTGCCACGATGCCTGATGGAATAGAAATCATGATCGCCATGGAGAAGCCCAAGGCAATAACCACTAACAACACCCTGATTTTCCTTCTTGAAACATTTCTAAACGCTCTCGTCAAGACACCCAAATAATATACCTCTTTTACTGTGGTCTTATCATCCCGACGCATGTTTAAACGATTATTAAAGAGTTTTTCAGAATTATACCCGAATTCATCTCCCTAATCTAATTGTGCAAAAACAATTCTGTGAAAAAGGGATACGAAGTAAAAATGAATAAAACAGCGTTTGGGTTCTTTCTCAACGCACTCTAAATTTGAACACAAAAAGGGGGAAGTTGTCGCTTTTGTCCAGTCCTCATCCCTGTGGTTTCAATAGTTTCATAGGCATTTACTTTTCGATCACTGTAATTGTCAAAATCTCTATTCTCGTCACCTTTGCCTGTTCGACGTCAACCCACACTATTGCCCTGCCAGTTGTGTCCTTCTGCAACGAGACTATCGCGGTCGTTGCTTTCATGCTGACAGTGCCGTCTGCTTCAACTATGGTACTGATGATGGGTCTTACCCCGGTGATGTTATAGCCCTCAGCGAGTAAGGCTTGCACGTCTGTGTCGCTTTCTGTTATGTTGATCACGTTGTCCTTGTACTCTTCGCTGACAGTGATGTGCCCACCGAGCATGCCGCGTCCGCCTCTGAATCCATGTCCTCCAAATCCACGCCCTCCAAAAGGTGGGCATGTGTTGTTGCAGTATAAGTCTCTGTAGTACCACATTTGGCTGGGTGTTGTGCTTGTGTCATTAGTTACTCCGTTGGCGTATACTATCATAGCTATTCCAGACAACACGGCCAGAGCCACCACTGCCGAAATTGCTAAGGTTTTGATCTTTCTTTCTATTTCAATCACCCCCTTTTACTAAGTCGGTGTCATCTTGGTTGAGAAGTGTCGTGAATTATAAAGGAATTTTTCAGAATTAGACCAAATTCTATCCCAAATCTAATTGGCGTGAAATGGACTTGTGGAAACAAAATCGGATACGAACTGAGGAATAACAAAATAGCGTTTGCGCTCTTTCTCAAGAACTTTGAATTTTACTACAAAAAAAGGGAAATTGTGTTCTGCAATTTCTGCAATACTTTATCGCATGTGATTGTTGTGTTGAAGAATTCAACTCTTTGCTTCTTGAGGGCATTCGTGCGGTGTAGGACTCTGGAATTCAGGAACTGCGATGCTACACTCTTCCAGTGCGTGTGCAAATTTTTCTCGAATCTTTTCCGCCAGCTCGCTGTCTTCGACTATAAAAGCCCCTTCGTAGCCACAGTCTAAACATATCCAAACTGACGGTTTAAAGAAGGGCGCGAAGGTTATGTTTGCAGAGCCACATCTTGGGCAACACTTTACTTGTTTTTGACTTTCTTTCATTCATCATCCTCCTTTTCTGTTGTCGGATCTTCCTTGAACGGCATACTATTAAACAATTTTTCAGAATTATACCAAAATCATTTCCTAATCTGATTAAGAAAAATGTCCAGTTATCTAAGATGTGTGTACATCGCAGAAACAAGTAATACAAAAGTCCCTATTTGTTTGAGTTATGGTTGGAGGAGAGTCGGCGCCCCAAGGAAAGAGAAAGGAGAGAGGGGAAGGCTAAAAAAGCTTTACTTCCTCCAACCGTTCCAGACATGCGTTTTATCTGTCTATACACATCACCTCCTTCTGTTGTCAGGTCATGTAGACGCACCGCCGATTATTAATTAGTTTTTCAGAATTAACCCCAATTTCATTCCTAATTCGGTTCAAAAACTGGAAGGACACATTTTATTACTGCAATCTGGATAGGTTTAGCTAAAACTCCTTGATGCATGCGGAGCGGTATGGATGTCTACTAGCGGGCGTCCGTTGAAGTATTTGCTTGGTTGGCTCATCGCAGGCACGAGAGGTGGCGCGACCCGTGCCAAGATAATTGAGACTCTGAAGGAGACCCCACAGAATGCAAATCAGTTGGCGAACTTACTTGGAATGGATTATAGAACGATAAGGCATCATCTTGAAGTGCTTGAGAAGAACAGGATAATCACATCCGCTGGTGAAGGGTATGGCACTACGTATTTCTTGTCTCCAGTAATGGAGGAGAATTACGCTTTGTTCGAGGAGATTCTGAAGAAAATCTGGAAAAAGTAGAAAAAGGAGGAATGCAGACGAAGAATCGTATGAATAAGAGCATGAGAATTTGGCTGATACTGGCAACATTGGTAGTGGTAGCTATCTTGGCAGCCTTCTGGGCTACGTCCACCTTTTGGTTTCCACGCTATCCCTGGGAACCTCACCCACGACCCCCAGCGAGTATTCCTGGAGACATAGAGTTTTTCTACACAGCAAAAACGGTAGTTTCCACGGTCAATGTAACACTCTTAATCTTCCTGTTGCTCACATACATTAACATATACAGAAAGACACAGTCGGAGTTCACAATCGGATTAATGATATTTTCAATGGTCTTGCTTCTCAACGTTCTTGTCTCTAATCCCTTGGTGACTTGGACTTTTGGTTTTCGTGCGTTCGGTCTTGGACCGTTTGCCATGCTACCAGACTTGTTTACGTGCGTAGCATTAGCTGTACTGCTATATCTCACTGTCAAGTACTAGGAACCTCACTCGTAGCATATTGCCATTCAGCACGTGAAAAAAGGTTATCAACTCCTATCATGAGGAAGTGCCCAACAGAACCCAAAATAACGTCTATTCACACATGTTTTTTCCCTTTCTTCTCTCCCCCTCTATAGAGACCTAGAGCCAGACACCCTCTCAAGCAGAGTCCACCGTGCGCTTTCATGTCAATGTTAGTGTGCTTCTTCGTTTAAGGAGCCTTAAAGGTTTAGTTTGGACTACGCTTCGCAGCCTCCAGTTTGGGTTCCGGCTTTTCCAAGTGTTCCTTGGGACTGACCCCATACGTCTCTTGGACCAGATTCTCCAGTTGATCAATTTGAGCTTTCTTGAAGCCAACGTAGATTCCGTCATACTTTCTGCCAACCCAAGTCACTGTCGATTCACCTATCGTGAGCATTTTACTCAGGATGGGATGGAGCACCTCCAAGCTACGAACTAAAATTCTAGACCCGCCGCGCTCTATCTCTGCTGGACGCTTCGGTGCGATCTCTATTCCACCCCGAACCCCCCTTACTTCTAGCATGTTCCCTCTGCCTCGGGGTATGATCTTGCCCAGAGCCCTATTTTCAACGTCTAAGTGAGTGACTCTTGCTCTCATGTACCCCTTGAGGTGAATGTAAACAGGAGCTTCTATTACCCTCAAAGTATCTTCTGGAGATGCCAGATAAACTTCAGCGTCTATCCTTATTTTTCCGTGACTTTGTGACATTAGGACATGCCACCTAGGATAGGTAGAACCAAACTCGTTTCTATGTCCAACCTTTGCCAAAGGATAGATGATACTATCAGGATATTATACTCACGGTCCTAAGGTTTCTCCTTTCTCAACCTCTTTTATGAGTAGCCCTCCAACACCAATCGTTTTGTACCACTTCTTTTTTCTTGGCATGGCGATTATTTCTAGTATCTGAAATCTCTGTGTTGAGTCTCCGCTGAACATTTGAGTTGAATAGGTGGACCTTGCTACGATGGCTGTGTCGGCGCCCTTGTCACTCCCAGCCATTGAAATTACATCATTGTAGGGTGGCACCGCACCGTAGTCCGTTGCCATCAGTATGGCTTCAACTGCGGTTTTGAGACCATATCCGCCAACCGAGACTAACGTTTCCGCTACGGTCCAACTCGCCGGGGTGTAGCCGTATCTCGCCAATCCATAGTCTAGTGTGTCGCTTAGCGATGACGGCATCTTGTCAACTATCGCTACCTTGAGTTTCTCGAGTGCGTCCCTTGTTTTTCCTCTTACAAATGGATACTCTATTTCATGGATGGTGCCCCAACCCGCAAACCCTGAAACGCATACAACAGAAATGCCCAGATTTTGGAGTTCCTCAGCCACTTTTAGGGCGGTTTCACCGCTGATGGAGGCTACTACCACATGTTTGATGCCGCCTTCTTTGACTCTTTCTTTCGTTGCGGTGATGACCTTGTCGGTGTTTTGTGGACCAGGGTTTTTAAAGTAAATAATCTTCTTGACTTCGTGTGTGGACAAGTTTTTCACCCCTTTGTCTTGGTGAACCATTCGTCTCTTAATATGTCCATTATGATTTCATCACGGTATTGGTTGTCTATGAAACGGGCTTTTCGTCTTCTTCCAACCTCTTTGAAACCAACTTTCAGATAGCATTTTTGCGCTCGTTTGTTGAAGTCGAACGTTTCGAGTTCCATTCTGTTGAGGTTTAGGTTTTGAAAAGCGAAGCTAAGGATTAGGTTCATGGATTCTTGTCCGTATCCTTTTCCCCAATATTCTGGGTTGTATATGCTTATTCCAGTCATGGCGGATCGGCTGGTCCAGTCGATGTTGAAGAGTCCTGTCCCACCTATGGGTTTGTTGTCTGTGATGGTTTCGATGGCGAATGTGAATGCTCTTCTTTCTTGACGCTGTTTCCATGTGCTTCTGATCCACTCTTCTTCGTCGTTGCGACTCGCCGGACCTCTGTCGACGTTTCCGAGTAGGTTTCTCAGTTCCATGTTGTTCCAGTGCCTCATGATTTCATCGAGGTCTGAGAGTTCAAAGCTGCGCAGACGAATTCTTTTGCCTTCAATCATTTTGGAGACCAGAAAACTGTAGGCAGTCTTCTTCATATAAAGGTTTAAAACGATTTGGGAAACTCTCTGTAGAGTTAACTATGAAAAAAGAAAGGAGAAGTTTTACGTCGGATTAGGGTGCGGGTATTACGCTACCACTCTTCTGTTTTCTCTTTCTTCTTGGCCGGCTTCGCCTTCTTCTTCGCCGTACACATACCTATTCACCTCCACATGGGGTTTTATTCGTGTGCGGTCGCTTATCACTCTTCTTCTTATCCTCCTTATAAGCATTGGCAGAATTTTCCTTGGATATGGCTTATTTTGTTTCTAGAGTGAGGCGCCTTATGGCTTCCCAAAACTCTTGTGGGTCCATCGGGAGGACGGGTTTTCCTCTGATGTACTGGCAAAGGATGTTAATTCTCGGCGGATGGCTTCTTGCGAATAGACCAGTTCCGAGAATGAAGGACAAACAAGAAGAGCATCGTCAACGTTTTCTTAAATCCATTTGGTTTTGATTTCTTTGATGACTCTGAGGTGAGGGTCGTCTGAGAGGCATGTTGCGTTCAAGATTAGACTTGTGGCTGCGATTATGCTGTCAGCCATTGAGGTTTTGTATTTAAACCTTAACTCGGCTGAACTCTTCGCAATCTCCGAGTTAACATTCACTATTCTGAAGTCTTTTTCTAACAAACTGGTTCTTAAAATTGCGGTTTCGCGTCCCTCTTGTCTAAGCGTGAGTTGGTAAACTTCGTGGACTACTATTGCTGAGATGTATCTTTCTTTGGTCTTTCTCATTTCTTCCTTGGTTTTTCGAAGAACTTCCTCATTCCCAGAGTAATAGTGTTCGATGAAAAATCTGGTGTCGTAAACCGTCTTAGACATCTTCTTCCCTTAGCTTGTCTAAGAGTTTCTTCATTTCATTAGTAGTCGCGTATTTCGCTCCTGAACCAGCAAGGTCGATTGTGGATTTCTTCGGTCTGAAAAGGATGCCCTCTTTAGTCTCAATAACTTCAAGTCGTGTTCCTTCTTCAATCTTGTATTTCCTACGAAGTTTAACGGGTATCGTGGTCTGCCCTTTTCTCGTTACTACCACTTCATTCTCCATACTTTATCACAGTAGTACATTTCGTCAGTAGTACATATAAATCTTTCCAACACTAGCACATAGAACCCTGCGTTATGTTGATACGCCTAAAAATGTTGGCGCCGGGAAGGGGATTTGAACCCCTGTGAGCCAAAAGCCCACTGGATCTCGAGTCTGCCCCTTCTAACCCAGAGGTTCAAAGAGTGTCCAGCGCATTACCACTCTGCCATCCCGGCAACGATTGGCAACAGCCTCTGGGCACATCCAAGACTCAACCTCTTTCATGTCTAAAAGGGTTTTTGTTATCACCATCTTATCAACTGATGTCATTACGAAGTGGCTAAATGGAACCCGAAACAACGTCTATTTCAAAATCAGCCAGTGAGGATTGAAGATTCCAACCCTAGTTGATAATGATAACCAAAAATTTTCCTCTGCGTTATCAACGTAGAGATTAAGATGATGAAGATGAAAAATTTTTTTCTCTCCCCTCTATAGAGAGGTTCTCACACACACGCACACACTAACTGATCTTTGGCATAACCAAATCCGCAATATCAACCCCAGCGTCAAAAATCCGCCCAAGAAAAGAAACAACAGCCAACACATGAGGAGCTACCTCACCAGACAAGGAACCCACAACGCCCTCAACCTCCTGAAACACAGAAACAAACCTCTTACGCCCTTCCACCCTCAAAGACTCAGCCAAAGCAACATCCCTGTCAAACAAAGCCCTCAAAGCCTTCTCATGGGCATCAAAAGCAAATCCATGCAACTTCGTAACAGCTCCCAGAACATCCTTCTTCAACTCTGTTCCCTCCAACCCCAAAGCCTTCTGAGCCACCAACACGGATTGATCACCAATCGACTCAACCAAACTCGCAGCCAAGCGATAATCCAAGCAATCAATGGGCAAAATCCCCAACTTCTCACTCAACCCCGGATTCTGAATGACAGTACGCAGAATACGAACCAGAAGAAAATACAAGCGATTAACCTCGTCATCCCTCGCAACAACATTCCTAGCCAAATGTACGTCGCCATCAACAAGAGCGGACACAGCATCTCTGTGCATACCAGCAGCAATAGAATACTCACGCCTCAAAATCTTCTCAGGCGGAAAAGACGAAGGCTCCAACAAACACTGCATAACAATCCGCATGTAATCCTCCTCAACAATCTCCAAACCAACCAAACGACTAACAGTCTCCTTAACCCTTCCACGATCCTCAACACTAATCCGCTCCTTCCCCTCAACCCTAATGACATCATAACCCAACAAATACTTCCCCATAATCTCACGGTAAAGAAGAGGACCAGGCTTAACAACAGCCACTTCAGGAGCACGCTCAGTTCCGTACTTGGCGTCAATAACCAATCGTCCGTCAACCCTTTCAGAAACGGAAACAACAGAACCCCGATTAATCCCGCTTCGCTCAGCCCAACCCTTGGGCAAACAAACAAAGAAGGTCCCACTACTCGCCTTCTGAACCTTACGCAGATCCATAGCAAATCCTCAAAAGCAAATATTAACATATCTAAATAATAATCTAATATTTAAAGTTGACATGCAATGTCAGAAATAAAAGAAAACGTCATCATAGGTATAGATTTAGCAGGAACACCCAAAAACCCGACAGGCTGGGCTCTATGGAAGAACAAAACAATATTCGCTTGCCACCTCCACAGCAACAACGAAATCATAAGAAACTCAACAACCCAAAAGCCAACCCTCATTGCGATAGACGCTCCACTAAGTCTACCAGCAAAAGGTATGATGAGAAAAGCAGACCTACAAATGCACAAACTCGGATACCCTGTCTTCCCTCCACGCTTCCCCGCCATGGAAAAATTGACCATACGAGCAATGGAAATCTCTCAAAAAATCATAAAGGACGGATTCGACATAATAGAGGTTCACCCAACATCAACCCGAAAGGCGTTAAAAATGCCCCGAAAAGACTGGAATAAAATGCAAAAGATTTTCCTAAACATGGGTTTAGAAGGAGACGTAAAAAACCGTAAACTTTCGCCCCACGAACTAGACGCGGTCACCGCAGCACTCACAGGATACCTTCACCTAAACAGAAAAACCCAATCGATAGGAAACGCTAAGGAAGGCTATATTATCATTCCATTAGAAAGCGACTGGAGGCACATTCAACTGTGAGCGAAATATTACAGAAGGCAGTCTCTTCCATAATAGAAGCAGGATTCCAACTAGACACTAATGCCTTCAATTTCTTGAGTGCACTGCCTCAAACAGAAGACATCCTTAAGTTAACAGAAGAAACCTTGAAGAAAATTAGAACTGTACCTGAAAAACCCTTGTTCATAAGCAGAGATTATTTGGAACAAGTGGCAAACGAGGTTCTCCTACAAGAGAAAGAACCAAAATCACCTATACTTTCACCTATGATAGAGACGAAAAAAGCTTTCCACGCCTATGCGAAAGGCATAGACTCTGATGTAAAGGTAATTGATGATCCAGCAGACAAGATATGTGCAACCAGCGATGTCGAAGAATACTTAGAATATTTCCAAGACCGCTTCAAGAAATTGCGGAAGATTCTAAGACAAAGGATGGATGCGAGGGATGCAATGTCCATTTTGGAAACACTGAAAGCGCCAATTAACTCAAGGGTTAAGATTATCGGAATGATCACAGAGAAACGGGAATCTAAACAGAAGATTTTTCTGCAAGTCGAGGACCTTGACGCATATATCACTGTGTTAGTGTCGCCAACCACAAACCCAAGTCTTACAGAAAAAGCACAAATGTTACTACTTGACCAAGTAATATGCGTCGTTGGTTTCAAGGGAAAAAACGGTTTATTAATCGCGGAAGACTTCGTTTTACCTGACATCCCCGAAAAAAAGCCACAGGGAGCTTCGATGCCAGTTTACGCAACCCTTATCTCAGACCTGCACGTTGGAAGCAAAAAGTTCATGCAAGAAGCATTCAAGCGTTTTCTGCTCTGGCTAAACGGAAAATTGGGTAACGAAAAGGTGCAGCATATCGCAAGTCACGTCAAATATGTTGTTGTCGCAGGAGATCTTGTGGATGGAATAGGTGTTTACCCAAAACAAATAAAGGAACTAGCGACCAAAGACATTCATAAACAATACCGAGAAGTGGCGAGTTTCATCGAGCAAATACCCGATTACATAGAACTGCTGATAATCCCTGGAAACCATGACGCTTCCAGAAGGGCTTTGCCTCAACCACCCATATCAAAAGATTACATAGAACCCTTGTTGGAAGCCAGAAAAGTGCTTTCTTTTGGAAACCCCTGCACCATAAGTCTTCACGGAGTAGAGTTTCTCCTTTATCATGGACGAAGTTTAGATGACGTCATAGCAACTGCACCAAACATGAGTTTTCACACTCCTGACAAGGCTATGAAGTTGCTTCTACAAAGCAGACACTTGGCGCCTACCTATGGAGAGAAAACACTCATAGCTCCTCAGACACAAGATTACTTGGTAATAGAAAGGATACCAGATGTTTTCCAAACCGGGCATGTGCACGTGCAAAAGCATAGCATATACCGAGGAGTTCTAACTGTAAACTCGGGTGCGTGGCAGGAACAAACAGAGTATCAAAAACGTATGGGACTTCTGCCCACACCAGGGATTGTGCCAGTCGTAAACCTTCAAACGCTACAGGTTACTTCACTGGATTTTACGTCGTCCTCTCTGTAATGCCCTGTGCAATAAGTCTTGCAACCCGAATCGGTCCTGGAATTCTACAGCAAATGGTTTGCAAGCGCAGTACCCGTTCCGCCCACTCAAGACTTGCTCCTACAACCTCTACATAAATCGGAGTGGCATCCAAACCATCGACTGTTATTTTGTCTAACTGAAAATCTCAAAGCCATGTTCCAACGAATAAAGCACTCATGAAAAGGGCTTTCGAAAAACCAGAATTTAATATCTTCCCGGGAGAAACCACCATCCTCAACCCCGACTACCCGGAATTGTTGAAAGGTATTTTGGGGCATAGTCGATCAGACAACTAATTCTATTATCAGAGGCAAAAACTTCCCTAATAAGACTACGGTTAACGCTTAAACAGATTCTTCTCGTGCGCCCATAGCGCCCCTTATTGATGACCCGAGTATTCAACAATCCTATCACATCCAATTCGTTAATCAAACTACTGACTCGCCTCTGTGTCAAAGAAGAGAGACCGGAAAGACCGCAGAGTTCATGATAAATCTCGTAAATGTCGCCTGTAACAGCAGAACTGATCTTCGCCTTACCCAAGAGGTAGACACTGCACAAGACAAGTTTTGAGTGAAGGGGAAGATTCTTCAATGCTTCTATGGTTCGATCATGCTCAATCCTTCTTTCAGCTTGCCGTATGTGATCCTCAACCACCTTAGGAGAGCCTTTACGCTCGGCTAATTCACCGGCAACACGAAGCAAATCCAAAGCGCGCCTCGCATCACCATGCTCCGCAGCAGCAAGAGCTGCACACAAATCTATCGTCCCTTCAAGCAACACCTCTCCTTGAAACGCAAGACGAGCACGATCTGAAAGAATGTCTTGTAGTTCTGCCGCATCATAAGGCCTAAAGACTATTTCCTCTTCACTCAGAGAACTGAGAACTCTTGGGTCCAAGAATTCTTTGAATCTGAGATCGTTGGATATCCCCACTATTGAAGTTCGACTAGAGCAGAGATCTTCGTTTATTCTTGTCAACTCGTAAAGTAGAACATCTCCTCTGGCTCTTATAAGGGCGTCAATTTCATCAAGGACAATCATGAAGAGTAACTTTTTCAGGTTCAAGTCTTTCTTAAATCTATCAAAGACTTCCCCGACAGCTAAACCAGTAAATGGTACTTTAGAGCCAAGGGCATCACATAAACTGGAAAAAACTCTGTACTCTGTGCCAGCGAATTGGCAGTTAACGTAACAAATCTTTACCTCAGCCCCAAATGATCTCGCCTTTTGCGCGAGTTTGTTCAGCACAAACTTCACAACCGCGGTTTTTCCTGTGCCAGTTTTTCCATATATGAACACGTTAGAGCAACGTGCCCCTCGCAGAACAGGGGCAACTATTTCTCCAAAACAACTGATTTGCTCTTCTCGATGGGGAAGCTTCTCTGGAATATAATCGTGGCGTAGAACATCCCTGTCCTTAAAAATGCTGGAGCCTTTCGAAAATCTTTCGAAAACGTCGTCTAACACCGTGTGTTCAGCCATAAGTGTTCCACTCCTGAGAATACAAGAGTAACTCAAAATCTGCCAGTTAAGATAAGAACTTTCATACAAAAAACTAAACATGGCTCACAAAAACCTAAGAGGGTTGAGAAGGGTGAAAAAAGTTTTCTAGGACCCCACCCCATCGTTTCTATTGGAATAGCATACTTTTAAAGAGAGTATCAGTGTTCCTTTAACAGAAAAGGAATAGCTTCCACACGTTAAGGGTAACTCTTTTATTATAACTATTTTTATAAAAACCTTTGAAGTTAATCCAACAACTTTTTGTAAGCAAAGTGCACCCTTCTTTGCGCAGAGGGAGATGCAGTGGAAATTGAGGGGTTGGCGAATTGATATGAGGAATACGTTAAGGTTATAGTTAGCGTCTCCCTTGTGCTCTTATACCTCTTTGGGGTATTTTTTTGGTCAAACTTTTCCCTTATATGCTTTAGCATTTAGTGAAGAATGGTGAAATTAAATACCTCAGTGGAAGTATTTTCTACTCCTTCCCTAGTTTTTACTCAATTTGGTGTTATTTCGTGTAGAGACAAGACCCCTCGGCTTCCTGTGGAGAATCAATGACAGTTTGTTTCCTTTCCTTTTCCCTTCTGTGGTTTCTAGTGTGAAGTCTGTGAACTGAATAAAACAATATTTCTGCTTACTTTGGCTTTTACGAGTCATTTTTAAGCGTTTCACCTTCGCTCCTTAACCGTAACTTCTATAACTTGTGAAGTGTTAACTTGTGAAGAAGTTACTTTGATTGGTGTTTAGGATGCCAGCTAGGAAAGTGCGGGTGGAGGTCTTCGACGGGGATGGAAACCGCTATACGGTGGCGTTTGAAGGTCACGTAACAAGGGACAAGGCTCTACGCCTGCTTGATATCGTAGAGTTGCTGGGGGGCATGCCGAGAACTAGCTCCGAGTTGAGTCAAAGCAACTTTGAATTTTCAAAGTTTGATAAAGTCCGCTACGTTGTTAAGGAGAATTTTCCGGTTGTTTGGTTTTCATCTCGAGATGTTCAATCGTTGTATGAACAGAAAATAAAGGAACCCATCAGCCTAAGTACGGTTGCGACTTATCTGTCCAGAATGGTTGACCGAGGGTTCCTCGCCAAGAATGAGATGTCCAATCGTAGGCAATATAGGATGGTAATAGAGGGTTCGCGAAGTACATTGAGTTTTGTGAAAGCTAATAAATAGCGCCGTTTTCAAAGATGATGTTTGAGTCCGTTCACGGGTTTCTAGGAGGAAAGTGAATGAATGAAAGAATTGGGGAAGATTTGGTTGAGATGAAAAGGAAAATGAGCGAATACGTTGACAAGGGACAAGTAGTGGGTTATCACGAGGTGAAAGAGGAGCCTGTGATAACAGAAAGGCTCGATGCGTCAAAGTTTAGGCCTCTTAGACGAGTAAATAGTTGCGACGTACATTTCCAAGCCGTCGACTGTTCTACAAGAACATTAAAAAGAGCAAACAACTGGGGAATTTACTTGTTTCGCGCTACATACGCTATGGTGATGCATCGGAGTGTACATTGGGATTACCTAGAAGAGATACACACTGAAGTCGGAGATGCGTATGTACGTCGCAAGGTTCTGCAGGATAGGCGGCTGAGTTTAGAGAGTCGAATGGCCTTGCACTTCCTACACAAAGCAAGCGAGGGGGACTACCTTCTTCTGGATGGAGCTAGTTACTTTGGCGGCGAAAGGAAGTTTTTGGTGGAACTCTACGAGGAGTGCAAGAAGAAAGGCATCAAGCTCCTATCCCTAAGTAAACAATCTCCTTCACTTCACGATGAAAAGGGGCATGATCTCATAGCAGCGACGTACATGTTGTCGCCTTATTCTATCTGGGTTTACTGTACTGACAGGAAGGCAGACATGCATAGGCACCAGTATGGTGATATATCAATCGTAAAACTGTGCGAAGAGAATCCACGTGCTTTCCGTTGTGACATAATGGAGTATTTGGCTGAATGCGACGTACATGAACTGCTTTCTCCCCTTACTTGCATCTCCGAAGACCCAAGATGCCTTGGGTATCCAGTTACCCTTTGGCTTGCCCACGATTTTTCCGCTCCATCCGACTCGAAACTTCTTTACTACCACGATCAGGTTGAGGAAGCGCTTGCCAACGCCGGGCTATTGGATGTACTCCGCATGGAAGAACTCTCGTGTAACTTCCCAGACGAACTTCATGGAGTGAAACATCCGTTTAGGTGGGAGTTGATCGAGCATGTCTGAATCAGCCGGGTTTGTTCGTGAGGTGCTTGGAGACCGAGTTTTCTTCTTCCTTGACAAGGGAACCAATCTCTCCTTCGGCCAGATAGTTAGGATAGACTCAGGTGAGAGGAGCTTCTACGCAAGGGTTGTGAACGCTGAGAGCAAGTCCACGTTAGAAATTAGCGAACAACTTCGCGAGGCGGAAGGAAAAGAGGCCTTCGGTCCATATTCCCGTTATAGAAGTGTTGAGTGTATCCTTTTCTTGGAGAGAAGCGCTGGCAAGATACATTCTCCTACGTTCAACCCCGATTATAGAGACAAGGTGTTCGCGGCTAGTCAAGAAGACTGTTCGGCGTTGAAGCTTGCGGGTGAGTTGGAGATAGGGCGTTTGCGCTCCGGAGAACAGGTGCTTGGTCCTGTGGGCATAAGTGTTGAGGCTATCCGCCTCATGATGGGCATGTTCGGGATGACGGGGTCTGGGAAAACAAATTGTGAATTGATGCTTAACGCTCGGATTATAGATTTAAGTCCAAGAACTGTCGGTCTAATTTTCGACTTTGCGGGGCAACTTCTTGAGGGAAAGGAGCTGAGGCCTCAACGAGGCCTAAAGGATCATCCTCTCTTCCACACTAGAGTTCGTTACTATTCGGCTAGAGAGAAGAAAATGCTGGTTGGCTTGTATACTATTCAGCCCAAAAAACTTTCAACACTTTTTCCTGACATCACACATCATCAAGTTAGGGTTGCTAAAAAACTCTACGAGCGATTGGGAAATACCTGGATAGAACAGTTGCAAGAAGCCTACGGTAGAGACGGGTACAAAGGAGTGGCTGGGCTCACTGACTACAAAGGCAAAACTGTGATAGATGCTCTTATGCTAAAGCTTTCAAGTTTATCTCCACACCTCTTCCCACCATCCGACTACAGTTTTGTAGATGATGTAATTCAGAATTTGAGCAAGGGCGTCACTTGTCTTATTGATATTTCAGGTCTCAGCTCTGAGGAGCAATATGACGTTACTTGTCTCACAGCTTCCACCGTGGCCCTCCACTACAAGCGGATGTGGGAAGACAATTTTGAGGAGTGGAAAAAGCTTCCCACTCTGCTCATAACTCTGGAAGAGGCCCATGAGTTCCTTGACCCTAACTTACCTAAAAAAACAATATTCTCTGACATCGCCCTAACGTATCGAAAGTACCGCGTTGGATTAAACGCCGTGACACCGCGGCCTTCGAGAATAAATCCTAATGTGTTCGCCGAACTTTGGACCAAGGTCATCATGAAGACTGAGTTACGTCGCGACAGAGAGTACCTCACGGAAAACACGCCTTATCTTGAGTACAGCGACACGGAGATAAAGATGCTAGACGTTGGTGAGGCGTTGCTCATCTCTGAGCCAAAGATTCGATTCGCTGTTCCAATAAAGGTCATTCATTACCCAGAGTATCTAGAGGAAAAACCAGAGAAAGTCGATTACAACCTTCCCGCATCAAAATCGCTTTCTGAAATGGATGAGAGACTTCGAAGAATCCGCAGAGCAGGAGAATCCCCGAAATAGTCTTATTGTAACTTGTAAGATTCTCATTGAGCCTCTGGCGTTTTCCTCAAGATTTTTCGCATCTCATCTTTAACGCTATAAGAATAAGGAATCTTCTCAGTGCTCCGTTCCAAGTAACCTCTTTGATACAAGCTCTTCATCAAGCGAGCCGTGTGCTCCCTTGTAAGTTTGATCGTCTCCTTTATTTCCGGGGCGGTTTTTCTGCCTTCTCTTGCGAGAACTTCCAGCACCTCCAGTTCTGTTTGCGTTAGTGTAGCCAAAGCCTTTTCCCTTCTTATCGGAATAGCCGTTTCTATTTTTGTTTCGTGTACCGCAGAGACTTGAGGACTTAATTGTTCGATCTTCGTGATTCGCTGGTCTGTATGCCGCTGTGTATTGATTAAATTCGTGATACTTTTTTGCATCTCTTCCAACTGCGCCGAAAACTTTGGCTCTAACCCTGAAACCTCTTCAATCTTGGTAGCAAGTCCGCTTAATTGACCGTCCCACGCTTCCGCTTTTTTCTGGATCGTTTTATTATCCGAATGTAGCACTTCTATTTCGCTAGAGACTGCCGAAAGTTTTTGTCTCTCCCTTTCAATGTCCGCGTTAAAACTTATGACCACATCACCCATGATGTCCTTCGCCTCTACATACTCTCGCTGAACTTTCCTAATTTCCCTCCAATACAGGGCTGAAGAGATCGCCGTTACAAACAATAGAAGAATCGCAACCAACACGATTAGATCGATCAATTAGAAACCTCCACGTGGTTCAACGTAACTGTGACTTGAACGTGATCGCTTGTGATTTGTATTAGACATCACACATCACATTCCTTACAAGGGAACTTAAGGATTATGGTGACATGAGGTCTGAGTCAACGTGACATCACAAATCACAACATAAGAGAGTGTGATGATGGTTGCTTGACCCCATGGATTGCTGGTATCTGTATGCTTCTGAAGGCTCATTTCTATACGTTCTTGTAAGAGAGGCAGAACATTCTCCATAAAATGGTGTTAGTTATGAAGTTTCTTACGTGGCTTTCTGTACCAAGTAGCCGTGATCTGTGACATCACAACTTTTTAGGTACAGAACCATTGGATAACACTGTTAAGTTAGACTCAAGTTCCTCTCGAAGCATATTCAATATTCTTATATGCTCAGCAGTTAGCTTCCTCCCTCTCAGCATGTCTTTGTATGCTTTCGCGTAGGTTTGCAGTTTGTTCGCGACTTCTAGGTATGAGTCCAGTTTTGTGCTTTCGAAAACTCCTAGGTATCCGAGGAGGATGATGGTGTAAATCGACTTGACGACGTTTCTCTTGGCTTGTTGCAGAGTTCTGTTGAAGGCGCCGCGACTTATTCCGTCCTTTAATAGGCGTAATCTGGCTTTTTCGTCGTATTTTAATGATTTTCCCGCCAAATTTTCTGCTAAAACGTCGATTAAAAGTGTTTCAAGCTGTATTTTAGTTAAATGGTTATTTTTTGTAAGTATTTTTGCAATTGGGTCGTTTAGGGAGTCTGTTATCCATTTTTGAACGTTTTCCTTCAGTTTCATTCCTTCCACCACGCCGCCACGCTTAGAGAATACAGTTTTGTATACGGGCTGAAAAGAAAAGGTTTGTGATGGGTTTAGCTTCAAGCTGATTTATATAGGCATTACACAAATATTGGCAAATGTAAATCTTTCAGCGTGAGAACTCGTGGAGTGATGGAGGTACGTGCCTAAGCGCTTCAAACTCGCGACACGATTAAGTGGGATCAGGCCTTCTGGCATCCGCCGTCTTTTCGACTTGGCACAAGGAGTCCACGATGTCATCAGTTTGGGGGTCGGTGAGCCCGACTTTGTTCCTCCACCCTATGTTCTAGAAGCCGCTAAACAAGCCATGGACAAAGGTAAAACCCATTACACGCCCAACGCTGGCATCCCAGAACTACGCGAGGGGCTAGTGAAAAAAGCGAAAAAAGACTACGGTTTGTCGTATGATCCGCAGTCAGAGGTCTTAGTTACGGCGGGAGGAACCGAAGCGATTTTTTTGGCTTTAACAGCGTTGGTAAATCCAGGTGATGAAGTCTTGGTTCCCAATCCTGGTTTTGTGTGTTACGAGCCCAACATCTTTCTGGCGGGCGGTGTCCCAGTTTCGATGCCTCTGCTTGAGAAAAATGACTTCAAGCTTAATGCGGATGTTGTGATGCCGCTAATCACAGGGAAATCACGTGTGATGATCATCAATTCTCCTAACAATCCAACGGGTTCGGTTTTGTCTTATGACGGCATGGTTAGTTTAGCTAAACTTGCTGTTGAGCGTGATTTGATTGTGATTTCTGACGAGGTGTACGAAAAGATCCTATACGACAACGTTAAGCACTGTTGCTTAGCCACTTTCTCTGGGATGCGAGACCGCACGATAGTTGTAAACTCCTTCTCCAAGACATATGCTATGACAGGCTTTCGTGTCGGCTACGCACTTGGTCCCGAAGAGTTAATTGCTCCCATGTTGAAAGCGCATCAGTATGTTACCGCCTGCGTGAGTGGACCGTCGCAGTATGCTGCGGTTGCAGCCTTAGAAGGTCCACAAAACTTTGTTGAGAACATGGTTGGGGAGTTTGACAGACGCCGCCGTCTTCTCCATTCAAGGCTTAATGAAATTAAGGGTTTTCGGTGCGTTCTTCCAAAGGGAGCGTTTTATGCGTTTGCGAATGTTGAGGGGTTCAAGATGTCTTCTGAAAAGTTTGCCGAAGATTTGTTTGATAAAGCAAGGGTGGTGACCGTGGCGGGAACTGCTTTTGGAAAATACGGAGAGGGGTATGTACGCTTTTCATTTGCTACCGAGTATGCCAGAATTCAAGAAGCGTTGAACCGAATAGAAAGAATTGTGAAAAAAGGGTAGACACTCTACACAGACTCCGAGTTTAAAGGGTTTCTGCTTGTTCTTTTAAGGAATCAAACAGTTCAGGTCGCAGATCACGGAGAGTAGGCACAAAGGTTTCTGTTCTTTTCAAGTCAGTATAATCAATTTTTCCTGTCACAAGGTCTTCGTCATCGTATTTGGCTTGTGATATAATGCTGCCACTTGGAGAAATGAGTCTGCTTCCTCCCCAAAATTGCAAACCGTCTTCTATGCCAACAAGGTTTACGTAAGCCAGAAAGACCGTGTTTTCAATTGCCCTTGCAACAGTTAGTACCTCAAAGAACTTGCGCCTCACGGCTGGAGAAGCCGAGACGCATAAAATGAGTTGGGCGCCCTTTAGTCTGAGCAACCGAACAGTTTCAGGAAAAAACACGTCATAACAGATTATTAAACCCAATTTTCCTATGTCTGTCTCAAATATGGGTGAACCGGAGCCTTGTCTGAAATAGCGTTTCTCCTCGAAAACGCTGTGTGTTGGCAGATACATCTTTTGGTATTTTCCTACAAAACCTCTTGGACTCAAAAGAACCGCGGTGTTATATAGGACTGCGCTAGCCTTCGTGCTTTGCTCTACCATTCCGAAAACGATGTGGATGTTTTCTTTTTTCGCAACTTCTGTTAGGAGGTTGGTGGACGGTCCTGGGATGGGTTCTGCTGATTCGTATACGAGGTCTTTGAGGGTGTAGCCGGTCAGTGCGAGTTCTGGGAAGATGATTAGGTTTGCACCGTTTTTCTTTGCTTGTTTAATCTGTTCTTTCATCTTGTTTAGGTTGTGTTTTTTGTCTCCTATTTTGCAGCTGATTTGTGAAAGTGCTATGTTAACTTCTTCTAACATTTGGCTTTCTCCTTCGACTCTAGTAGGCTGTGTATGGAAGTCTAAAGTCTGTTCCTATTGTTCTGTATCCAAGTTTTGTTGTTAGTGGTAGGCGCCTCTTGTGTTCCATGATTTGCCATCGCCTCTTTATTTCCTCAACTAACCGAGTGGAAACATTTAGTTGATGGGCAATTTCCTCGGTTGCCATAAAGTGTTCCAGCCCATACAGAACCAAGTCTAGAGTTTCATATTTGACACCTAGCTCTTCTTCTGCGAGGTGGCCGGGCCAAAGAGCGGGGGTTGAGGGTTTTGTGGCTATTTCTGGCGGAAGGCCGATGTGTAGGGCTAATTGTCTGACTTGGGTTTTGTAGAGGTCCATGAGAGGTGTAATGTCGGCGGCGGCGTCTCCCCATTTGGTGAAGTAACCCATCATGGTTTCTGACTTGTCGGAACTCCCGCACACTATCCGCTGAAGTCTGTTTGCATAATAATAGAGGTAGATCATCCTAATTCTTGCTTTTAGGTTGCCCTTGCTGAGCTTGTCGTTCTTGTCGTAAACTGGGAGGGAATTAACGCATGCTCTGAGAGTTGGTGAAATGTCGATGGTTTCTAGGTTGAAGGCGAATTTTTTTGCCACTGATCTTGCGTGTTGGATATCAGTCGCGTTGAAGGTTTCTTCTTCAGGCAACATTAACCCTAACACGTTATCTCCACCTAAGGATAGAGCGGCCAGAGCGGCAGTTGTGCAGCTGTCAACTCCGCCCGACACCCCTAAAACAACTCCCTTTGCCCCACATTTTCCTACGTAGTCTTTTATGAAACGCTTAATCTTTGCTTCTACAGATGGTAGATCCAATTTCAGGATGGAATCTTTTAATTCCAATGTGATCATGTGACCTATTGGTGAGCCTATTTTTATAGGTGATGTTCTTTGGTCTGTGTTGAAGACTTAGACAACTATTTAAACCGTGGAGAAGTACTGAATAGAGGACTTGAAAACATGGGTAGGAGACGCAGAAAGGTAGTTCGTATTCCCAAGAAACAACTGCCTAAAGTTTACCTTTGTCCCCGATGCGGAAAGGAAGCAATTAGGGTTGAAATATCCAAGGACCACGAAAGTGCGGCAGTGCGGTGCGGAAGTTGTGGTTTAACCCAAGAACTGTCAATAAAGCCTGCGTTTAAGGAAATCGATGTCTACTGCCACTTCACCGACAAATTCTACTCTCCCACAACTAATGCTTAGAAGGAGATGCGCATGACTGGTAAAGTGGAAGAGTACCTGAAAGACAAGATTTCGGCAGACGGATCCATCCATATCACTCTCATCGATCCCGAGAAGGTGACCCCTCAATCTGCATCCGCTACAGCCCGTGACGCCGAGTCCTGGGGAACATCAGCCATCATGATAGGCGGGTCCACTTTTACCTTGACTAATCATCTAGACCGTGTTGTGAATGCAGTGAAAAGAACCGTGAAGACCCCGATTGTTCTTTTCCCAAACAATGTGAGTGGTATCAGTAGGTATGCCGACGCCATATGGTTCATGTCCCTTCTCAACTCCTCTGATCCCTACTTCATCTTCGGAGCCCAAGTCTTAGGCGCACCCTTGATCAAGAAGTTTGGTTTGGAGGCTATTCCGTTAGGCTACATAGTTGTAGGAGAAGGTGGCACAGTGGGGGTTGTAGGCAGAGTTTGCGCGATTCCGTACGACAAGCCGGAGTTGGCGGCTGCACATGCTTTAGCGGCTCAATACTTGGGTATGCGATTTGTGTATTTAGAGGCTGGCTCCGGCGCTAAGCAACCAGTCCCAAATGACATGGTGAAGATGGTAAAAGACCTCGTCGGTGTTCCTTTGATCGTTGGGGGAGGAATAAAAACTGGGAAACAAGCCAAAGAACTCGCTGAGGCAGGCGCTGACATCTTAGTGACGGGCACGGTGACGGAGACTTCTTCGGCGAAGCCCAAGCTTAAGGAATTGATAGGGCACATAAAGAACAAGTAAAATGCAGTGTTCTGAGCGACAAACGTTGTTTTTGACTGGTTTGTGTCGGAAAAGTCAATAACAGACTTATGAAAACTAACAGTGATGACGATTTTGAACCTTAAAATGAGTAAAGAATACCACGAGTACACATCCTCCTTAGAGAAGGCTCTCAATGATGTCTACTATGTAGCGAAAAAAGCAAGAGAGAAGGCGTTTGATCCAACCTTAACTCCCGAAATCAAAGTAGCAAAGGATTTAGCTGAACTTGTTGAAGGGCTCGTCGGTCCTTCAGGGGTAGGTGAAAGTATACGAGACTTGGGTAAAAAATTACCACGAGAAGAGCTGGCGTTTAAAATAGCCGAAGAGATTGTCTATGGAAAATTCGGGCATTTGGACGCTCGTGAGGCAGCGGAACAGGCTATAAGAACCGCTCTCGCCATACTGACCGAAGGCATCACCGCTGCCCCTCTACAGGGTGTAGCACGAGTAGCCATTAAAATTAATCCAGATCGCACAAAATACCTTGCGATCTATTTCGCTGGCCCCATAAGATCGGCAGGTGGTACGGATGCGCCATTGACCTTAGTTGTGGGAGATTTTGTTCGTCGCCTTCTTGGTTTGGATCGTTATAAGCCAACGGAAGAGGAAATCGGGCGTTTCATAGAGGAGGTGAGATTGTATGAACGCTCAGTGGGTAGGTTCCAGTATCACGTTCTTGATGAAGAGTTAAGGAGAGCTCTAGAATCGCTTCCTGTGGAAGTTACAGGCGCGGAGACTGATCGCGTTGAGGTTTCATCTTTCCGTAACCTACCTCGCATTGAAACCAATCGGTTGAGGGGTGGAGCGCTCCGTGTCGTGAACGATGGGGTGGTCGGGCGTTCGGCGAAGGTTTGGACGATCGTGGAAAAACTGGGGATCACGGGGTGGGACTGGCTTGGTAGAATTCGGGAAATTGAAGAGAAGAAAACGGCTGGGTTTATGGAAGACGTTATTGCTGGGCGTCCAATATTTTCGTTTCCTTCCAAAAGTGGCGGTTTCAGACTTCGTTATGGAAGGTCTAGGAACACTGGTCTTGCTGCAGTAGGGTTACACCCCGCGACAATGGCAACACTTCAACACTTCTTAGCTGCTGGCACCCAACTACGCATTCAGGGTCCAGGCAAAGCAGGAATAGTTATGCCAGTGGACACGATAGAGCCTCCGATCATTCGATTGAAAGACGGATCTGTTGTTCGCGTTTCGCTTCAGGATTTTGAGCAACTAAAAGGCATGATAGACAGGATTCTGTTTCTTGGCGACATTCTCATCAGTTTCGGCGACTTTCTCTACAATAACAAGCCTTTCCTTCCTTCTGGATACACTGAAGAATGGTGGTGCCAAGAACTTCACTTAGCTATCGAGAAAAATTTTGATGGAGACATTGAAAAGGCAGCAGAGGCGGCGATCATCTCTACAACACGCCTGAGTGATATTTTGAGTGACCCTTATGGAAACAAGCCTACCGCGAAGGAAGCCATATCCTTGGCTAAGAATCTTAACGTTCCTCTTCACCCCCTTTTCACATACGTGTGGTCCAATATTTCGTGCGAAGAGTTTCGATCGTTAAGGCATTGGCTTTTGGATTCTCAGATTAAAGTCGAGAATGACACCGTTTATGAAATAACTGGAAAAATGGATGAATCTGTCAAACGGGCACTGGAAAGAATCTACATACCACACAGAGTTGATGAAGAAAGGAATATTAAAGTGGAGAATGGTGATGCCATCGCCTTATCTCTTTGCCTTGGATTCCATGAACCCAAGAGAAGAATAACTCTCACAAAATCCATTTTTGAGAACATTAAGGAACTAACTGGGGTTCTTGTAAGAGAAAAGACGCCTACTTTTCTCGGCGCCAGAATGGGTCGCCCAGAAAAAGCGAAGAGAAGGGAGATGAAACCTCTTGTTCACGTCCTCTTTCCAGTGGGGTTAGCTGGGGGTTCCCGCCGAAATATAATTGAAGCCACAAAAAAAACTGTGATTGAAGTTGAGCTGGTGAAGCGGCGATGTTCCAAGTGTGGAATGGTGACTTTTAGGATAATGTGCCCGAGTTGTGACGTAGAGACGCTCGTGGAGAAGTCTTGTCCTCGATGTGGGAGAGTTGTGAAAGAAGACTTTTGTCCGGTCTGCAAAATTCCTCCCAAGAGTTATGAGAAGCAAGAGGTTAACGTTAAAGACATGGTAGATGAAGCCTGCAAACAATTAAGGTATTCTCTGCCCGATTTTGTTAAGGGTGTGAAGGGGCTGATGAATGAAACAAAAACCGCTGAGATTCTCGAAAAAGGAGTTTTACGCGCGAAATATGACTTGTCTGCCTTTAAGGATGGGACGATAAGGTTTGACGTCACGAACGCTCCTTTGACACACTTTAAGCCGAAGGAAATAGGAGTAGCGTCAGAGAGGCTTCTGCAACTAGGTTACCATTGTGATTGTGCTGGAAAGCCACTAACTGATTCGCATCAGATTTGCGAACTCAAGGTGCAAGATGTTGTGATTCCTCTGAAATGTGCAGAGTATTTTGTGCGTGTGGCCAACTTTCTAGATGAACTACTCGAGAAGGTCTATGGGCTTCCGCCGTACTACAACGTCAAACGAGTTGATGATTTGGTTGGTCACCTAACAATAGGTTTGGCACCCCACACCTCCGTGGGTATTCTTGGGAGAATCCTAGGGTTCACTAACCTCAATGTTTGTTATGCTCATCCCCTTTGGCACTCAGCCAAACGAAGAGACTGTGATGGAGATGAGGACGCGCTGATGTTAGCCTTGGACCCTCTGATAGACTTTTCAAAGTCTTACCTGCCTGCCCAAATCGGGGGGATGATGGACGCTCCACTCTTCATCATTTCTTTGATAAACCCTGGTGAAGTGCAGAGGCAGGCTCACGAATTCGATGTAACCAGCATCTATCCTCTGATGTTTTACGAAAAAACCTTGCTGAAAGTGGCTCCACAAGAAGTGAGCGAAATCATGGACCTGATTGGTCACAGGTTGAATACTGAGGGACAGTTTCAGGGCTTTGGGTACACGACTCCAGTTTCAGATGTCAACTCGGGAACTGTCGAGAGCACGTACAAGAAGTTGAAGCGCATGATAGACAAGCTGAATAGCCAACTTGCTTTGGCGGAGAAGATTGAGGCGGTTGACGCTAAGGTCGTTGCTCGAAAGGTTTTGACCACTCATTTTATTCGGGATATTGCGGGCAATCTTCGCGCTTTTACGACTCAAGGCTTCAGGTGTAAGAAGTGTAACAAGCGCTTTAGACGATTACCGCTTCAGGGTAAGTGTCCAGATTGTGAAGGTACATTAACTTTAACCGTCTACCGTGGTGGTATCGAAAAATACCTGGAATCAGCGTATCAACTCGTGAAAAAGTATGGTCTTTCACCCTACTACACTCAGCGTCTGGCACTATTTGAAGACGAGATAAATACTCTCTTTGAGGGTAAGAAACCCAAACAGATCAGTCTCTCGGATTTTGTAGCCTAACAGACAATAGAAACTTTTTCTACACTGATGATAAATTTGTTTAGGGAAGCACCTTGAAAGAATCTTATCACCCTAAGGCTTTCTTGTCCTCAACCAAAAACGTTCGCTTAGGCTTGGTTGCAAGAACAAAGATAGTTGTTTTACTTGAGAAAGAAGACTTCAATGCAAGAACCCTTGCAGAGAAAGTCGGACTGAGTTACGCCGCGGTTCTTCATCACCTTCATCTTCTGGAGACAGAAAACATCGTTGGACGAAAGGGAACCAAACCCTTCTTGTGGGAGTTGACTGGTGCTGGGCAACAGAGACTGATAAATCTAAAATAGTGTCAGAACCTACGCAATAATTCTGCCAAAAGAATCCTTGAGATTATCAGGAGTCCTATCATTGTTATGAGTCCACTGAGGAGAGAAAACCATCCAGTCGGTTCAACCAACAACGAGTTTGCAAAGTCGGCGAAAACCCCCATTCCAAACCAAAAGATTATTCCGGAAGATGTTTCAGCCTTCCGACTCGCGGAATCTTTGAGAGCAAACCTGAGAATCAGCATGATGATTTGAGATCCACCAAAGATGTAGCAAAAGTTCATGATAGCCTCATAAATTTCTGGGCTATGAGTATTTGGAGCAGGCAACTTGATGTTCGGATATGCTTCTTTCCAATCGAAATTTTCCTTGTTGAAGAATTTTTTGATTTCTCCTGTGAGATTTGGGGTGATTACGAAAACTGTGCCTATGACGATGAAGAATAATCCTAAGGAAACTAGGCCAAGCCAGTCTGCACCTTTTGAATGCAGTTCTTGGGTCATTTGTTGCTCCCTTCCGTTTGAGACATTTAGATGTTTCTTCTTTTAATGCTTGCTATCCTATTGCTTGATTACTTTTAAGAGTGGCGAATCTCATTAGTCTAGGAAGCTAGAACGAGGCGAGTCGTTGCAAAAGGAGGGCAATAGGATGAGAGTTCTTTTTGTAGAACCGCCCAAAGACTACTGGTTTGTCATGGGAGAGTACCTTCCGCCCCCCTACGGGATTCTTCAGCTAGCAACTTACTTGGAGAGCAAGAATAAAGATGTGGAGATTGAGGTGTTAGACTGCCAAGCCCAACAGTTGGACTGGAAGGGATTGCAAAAGCGTATCGACTCTTTTAATCCTGATATTGTAGCATCGAGCGCACTGGCCACTTGCAATACTTACGTTGCAGTTAGGGCTTTAGAAACAGCTAAAAAAGTGAATCCAGATGTTCTCACCGTTGCTGGAGGTCAACACTTCACGGTGACAGTTCAAGAAAGCCTCGAAACATATCCTGAAATCGATGTGATTGTTCGTGGGGAAGGCGAAGAGACTTTTGCAGAGTTGGTGCAAAGATGGAGTGAGGGTTCACCCTTGTCGAGAGTGAAGGGCATTTCTTTTAGATACAAGGGAAGAATTTGGCATAACGCCCCACGACCCCTAATTGAAAGTCTGGAAGCCCTCCCTTATCCCGGATATCACTTTGTTGAAAATCTCGTTGACCGGTATCATTTCACGGCGATGTCGGGTCCCAAAACTAGGTATGCCATAATAGAGGGGTCAAGGGGCTGTCCTCACCGTTGCGCGTTTTGTACGCAATGGAGGCACTGGGAAGGGAGTTGGAGGACCAAATCGCCGAGAAGAATCGCAGACGAAATGGAGTTTTGCTATGAAAAGTATGGCAGCAGGTTCCTGTGGTTGACTGATGATAACTTCGGCTTGGGCAAACGTGCAAGCGAATTAGCTGACGAGATTATTAGGCGAGGTTTTGCGGATGACATACTGTGGTTTGTGCAAGCCAGATGTGACGACGTTGTGAACCACCATGATCTTTTGGCGAAGATGCGTAAATCTGGTCTTCAGTGGGTGCTTCTCGGTGTGGAGAGCAACAATCCATCCACGCTCAAAACTTTCAACAAAGAGGCAGGTCCTGAGGACGCTGAGAAAGCGGTGAAACTGTTAAAGGATAATGACATATTCGCTCACGCAATGTTCATCATCGGAGAGCGCAAGGACACATTGGAATCTGTAGCGAGTCTCAGAGAGTTCGCGGATGATTTAGATCCGGATTTGGCGATCTTCGGGATTCTCACTCCTTTTCCAGGAACTGAGGTTTTTGAGGAGGCTAAGCGAAACGGGTGGATTGAGGATTTTAACTGGGCGCATTATGACATGGTTCACGCGGTTATGCCTACTGAGACGTTGTCGAGAGTGGAAGTGCAAGAGCAACTGTACGAGTGCTATAGGAGTTTCTTCGGCTCTCTGAGCAGAAGACTAAAGGGAGTTTTTTCCTCGAATGAGATAAAGAGAAGAGTTTACAGGTATATGGCTACTCAGGGCATCGTGCACCAGTTCAAGAAGTTGTTTTGAGTCGCGGTTCCCATGTCTCAAGGCATACTCCAAAATCGTCCTCTAATAATTCTGCTTTTCGTGTCGTTTTTCGGTATCCTATTACTAATTCTACTCACTCTTTTCCCACATGGGGCACATGAGGATTTTGTTTGGAGAAAACCTATTGTTGGTTCCATATTTGGGTTGATCTGCGTATTGGGAGTTCTTGCGGCGTTTTTCCCAAAGCGATGCACTGACATATTCCATATTGGAAAGGGACGGGGACATGCCATTCACGGCTATTTCTCTGAGGCTGGTGGGCATCACCCTAGATGTAAAAACTTTTCTCCGCATGTATTCCGAGTAGGCGACAGAAGGTTTTGTGTTGCTTGCACTGGACTCGTTATGGGAGGATTGCTTGCTCTGGTTGGAACCTTTCTGTATTTCTTCGTCGATTGGCGTGTTGAACACGATAATGTTTTGATGGTTTTGGTTGGGCTTTTGGGGGTTGGTTTAGGCTTGTTCCAGTTCAGAGTGAAACAGCGTTTCATTCGTCTCTTTCTGAACGCCTTTTTCGTTTTGGGCTCATTTTTGGTTTTGGTTGGGACTGATGGGCTCACGCAGAGTGTGTTTACTGATCTTTTCTTGGTTTTGTTGATTGTTTTCTGGCTTTTTACTCGGATAGCGATTTCACAGTGGGATCATGAAAGAATCTGCTACGCTTGTGGTGTGGCTGTGTGCGAGTTTCGAGAATTGAGGAAGAGGTGAGTTATTTAGTTATCTGCGGCGTAGTCCGAAGTAGGCGCCTATGATGATTAGGGTTCCGAAGATTATGACTGCGAAGGGCCAAGGAGACACTTCTGGGGGGATTACTTCTGCCTGTTGCAGAAACATTATGACTCCCCATAGCAGGATTATTACGCCAATTGCTAAGCCTACGACTGTGCCGCCGTGTGGGATTCCGAAGCATTCCTCTTCCATGTGTTTGCGTTCGGGTCTTCGAGAGGGTGGCGCTACTTCTAGGCTTGCCCCACATTTAACACATACTGTGGCGTCTTCTTCGTTTTTTGTGCCACATTTAGTGCAGTATACCAAGAACATCTGTTCTCCTACATTACGTGGTTTCTATTTTTCTTCGAGTCTTCTTAAGAGTCTTGTGGTGGGAATGAGTAAGAGTTTCACAGTTGTCTATGTTGGGGTTGCTTTGAAAGCGCACTCACATTTTGGTTGGTGGCATTTCGGGCATTTCCCGTCATATTTTGTAAGCGTTGCTTCTTCTAGGTTTATCTCTAACACGTTCGCTAAGGAGGCTAACCATGCGAGAACGTCTGCGAATTCGTCCTTTAAGGCTTTGACGTTGTTTTCTTTCATAGCTGCTCCTAACTCGTTAACTTCTTCTACGAGCCACTCGTAGGTTCCTTTTGCTCCACGCTTCGAGTCTCGATGAAAATAGATTCTTCGCATCATGTCCTGAAATTCGTGAATGTGCATGCCTGTTCCCTCTTTTATTCGTGTTTGTGGATTTGTTAATATTTTGGGTGCCTTATATGAAATTGAGGGTAGAACGCGCCAGCCACTAGATGAAGATGAGTGCTTTATGAAGAGAATCTATGCTTTGGGGTATGGAAACTGGAAAAGCCTTCAAGACTTTATCGAACATTTAAAGACCCATGAAATCTGCGTGCTTGTGGATGTTAGGCGGTTTCCGACGAGCAAGAATCCTGAGTTTAAGAGTGAAAACCTTGAGGTTGAGCTGCCTAAGTTGGGAATGAGGTATGTGTGTATGAGCGAGACCTTGGGAGGCTTCCGGAGAGGCGGCTACAAAAAATACACAGAAACAGAGGAGTACAAGGCTGGCATAAAACAACTATTAGAAATGGCGGAGGAAACCAACATAGCCATCATGTGTGTTGAACCAAAATCAAAATACTGCCACAGAAGATTCATCGCGAAAACCCTTTCCGAGATGGGCACAAGCGTTATTGTGTTAGAGTAAACACAATTTAACATCACAGCGTGAAAACCAGCAGAACCCCTAGCAGCGTCTGTTGCAAATTTAGACTGCTAGGATTAAAGTTTTATCCAACCAACAGCCAACGTGAATCTCGACCGTGGCTTTATGGATGGTATATCAGACTGAAAGGTAGGTGGGCTGAAAATTGAAATTTGGAATAGGAGACTTGAGAGTAAACATTTACTATTATTAACGTTTTAACTTGCGCGCGCAAATACGGACAGAAACAGCTCCTTGATACCAAATCTTCTATTTTTCAACAGAGCAAAGCTGCTTGTAAATATTACACGAGTATTAGGAGCTTCAGCTCTGAAGTAATTGATTAACTCGGCAAAATCCTCTTCTACCTTCTCCCTACTACGATCAATGATTACTGGGTCGATTTCAACTATGGGCGGAACCTTATCTCCGAATCCTAGTTTTGCAATTCTGTTTTCGATTATCTTCATATTTGTGTCTGGATCCATCAGGTCGAAGTCGACAGCTTTAGGTACCCGCTGAATCAAATCAGCCTTGTTGAACGCAATAACTATAGGATGTCGTCTGACTTCTCTTGTCCGATGATCATTTACGTCTAGATAATGTTGCCATGCCGCTCTAAACGCCTTTGTTATCCTAGAAATGTAGTTCATCCTGAGTTGTTTGTTGGAAAGATATTTTCCGATATCAACAACGAAAATTATTGCGTCGGAATCTGCAACCCATTTGAAGAATTCTGTAGTATGTAACCAGTCACCATATTTCTCGGAATAGTCTTCACTAGATTTCCCAGGAAAATCCCCGAATTCAACTTTGTAGGTAGCCGGAAGAGGAAATCGTTTTAATGTAACATCTGCTCGAAAAGCGAATCGATCCTGATCTTTAGTAGGTCCTAGTGCTTCCCCTCTCCTAAGCATTTCCAAAGACTCGTTAACCAATTCTATGGTTCGGGAACCTCTAGGCATCATTCTGATAGGAAGATTCCTCGCAAATGCTTCTCCAAATAAACTAATTATTAGTGTTGTCTTTCCGGACTGCGGAAAGCCGACTAAGGCAACGTTGTACGATCGAGGTATCTGATATATTCTCATTATGAAGATGTAGATTAGGAGTGCAAGTACAGGAACAATTGCTAACAGCGTCAATAGAGTCTGTATTAAAGTTTCAAATTGGAGAAAGGAGCTTATAATGCTTATGATAATGGTAACGACGAAGATATAAATGATAGATAAACTTAGTAAAGACCAGATTCGTTCCCCATTTTGACTCATGTTATACTCGCCTTCAATCTATAACTTCTTTGAGTCTGAATTGAAAATGCCACCAAAAATGGTGCGCTCGCAAAGACCAAAACCTCAAAAATATGTAAAGGCATCACTAGTTTTTCTGCGCCAATGCCGAGATCAAGATCGAAGATTATGGAACTGAGAGCCGTTATTGCTGTAAATAGTACCAAGAAAACACATCCAAATACTAAATACATCATGGTCTCAGTTTCAATATCACTTTGTTTGTCCTTATTGTCTAAGATCCGCTCGGTTCTAACTAAACTTTGATTGACAAAAAAGGAAAGCAACGCCAAACATATTGCCATTTCTGATGCACTGAATGTATTCCAGGAGGGTTGCAAAGAAGTGATTATTAATCGTATTGTGCCTCCCACTATGAAGGGAATTAAAGGTAAAATGACATTAACCAGAATCCATTTTTTAGTCGTTGGACGTCTATTCATCAGAGGTTTCTCCCGTTTTCCAGGTAGACAAAGCAGATTTTAGGAGAGTTCTATATAAAAACTGTGGGGTATTGTTGAAATCACTTATTTTTTGCATACGTGCATTGTTTTCACTTTTTTCTATCCTTCTCTAGACGAGGGTATACTCGTGTCTCTGTCTCTTCCCCTCTATAGAGAGGTTCTCACACACGCACACACACGCTTATCGAATCTTCACATACTTGTACGCTTCAGTCTTATCCTCAAAACAATAATGCACCCTCTGAAACTCCTTACGAAACTCAGCAACATCCCTCCTAACCCTCTCCACATCCTCCCTATCAATCACAATCCTCTTCACAAACTCAGCAACCTCAACCATCTCACTCTCCCCCATCCCCAACCTCGTCACCTCACTCGTCCCCAACCTAACCCCACCAGGATGCATAAAATGACGACCAGCCTTAATATCCCAAGGCAACAAATTCCGATTAACAATCACGTTCCCCTTCTCCAACAAACCCTCCAAAGTCCCGCCGTCACCAAGCTTCGTCACATCAACCAAAACCACATGCGACTCCGTAAACCCCTTGTGCTCAGCCAAAACATCAAAACCACGCTCATGAAGCGCCTGCCCCAAAGCCTTAGCATTCCTAACAACCTGACGAGCATACTCCCTCCCAAACTCCAACATCTCAGCACAAGCCACAGCCACACCAGCCACCGCATGCAAATGATGATTACTCACCAACCCAGGAAAAGTCGCCCGCTTAATCCTATCCCCAAAACTCTCCCAAGACAACACACCCCCATGCTGAGGACCAAACAGAGTCTTATGAGTACTCAACGAAACCACATCGGCTCCCTCCCTCAAAGGGTCCTGAAAACAGCCACCAGCAATCAACCCAGCCACATGAGCAGCATCATACCCAACAGTAGCGCCAACATCACGAAACGTATCCACTAACTCCTTCAATGGATGAGGGAAAGGAAAGACACTGCCACCAAACATCACCAACCTTGGAGGTCTCCCCTCCCCAGCCAAACGCTCAACCCTCTTCTTAGTCTCATCAACATCAATATTCAACTCCTTATAATCCAAAGCAAGGTACTCCACAACCAAGTCGTGAACCGCCCCAGCAGTGCCACCCAAATCCTTCTTCCCCATGCTAATATGCCCACCACAAGGAATAGACAAAGCCATCATAGTGTCACCGCAATTAGTGAACGTCGTGTAAACAACCAAATTCGCAACAACCCCAGAAATCGGACGAACATCAACAAACTCTGCCTTAAACAGTTTCTTCATCAACTCAATGCAAATAACCTCCACTTGATCGATATAGGTACATCCCGCATAGACGCGCTCTCCAGGCCAACCCTCTGCGTAACGGTTTCCAAAATCCATCGTTAAGGCTTCGCGCACAGCCGGACTCGAAACATTCTCACTAGCAATAAGGGGTATAGCCTCCGCAAACCATTTGTGATGTTTTTGGGCAAGTTCAAAAGTCCTATTATAATATTCCCGAGCGAAACTCATACCGACTCCTCAACAGCATATAGCATAAGGAAAAATAAAGACTTTGGATAACTTTAATAGCCTATTAGGCTCTGTGATATAATTAAACCGAAGAGGATCGTGACATGAGCACCAAAAGAGAGAAGAAACGAGAGAAAAAGGCGCCCATGCCAGCTCAAAGCGCGGGTTTACTCCGCTTCTTTGAAGAAGAGACAGAAGGCATAAAGGTGAAACCAGAAATACTCCTCATTCTGACAGTTGCGCTAATCATAGTTTGCGTGCTTTTGCCTCTGCTCCTTGTTTAAGAATCATTATTCATGTATGACTTCGATGCGTTGAACAGAGTTTAGGTTAACAAATATCTCACTTCTACGTTCTCTCCCAGCGGTCTGTGGTATAGGCTGAGCTATCGTCGACCGCAATATGACCGCGTCAGCGTCAGAAAGCCAGATTCCAGGAGGTTCTCTTGTAACCGCAACCAGAGTCCCCTCAAACCCATACGAGGGATCCAATATAACCAGCAGTCTTCCTCCGATGTTTCGTTCAAGCATATGAAACACAGTGGGAGGCAAGTTACCTTCTGACATCACTATCCGCACACTCTTAAGGTGAATCTGAGAATAAAACTTTGCTGTCTTTGGATGAAAAGGATAGGTATTTTCAGCTGATTTAATATTTTGAACAGGGCTAAATGATGAGGTTAGTGAGGTGTGTTGACTATTAGTGATTCCTTGGATGAAAGCGTTAGCAAAATTACACGCCGCTATTCATCCTTGTTCACGCTTCCTTCTCACAAGAAGATAGTTTTGCTTCTATGTGCTTTGTGTTTAGTTGGTGGCGTTCTAGGAACCCTACCGTTGTTTCCTTCCGCCTACGGGTTTGAAATCGGCTTGCTTTTTGGCATCGCTATCTTTGTAACGACGCTGCTCTCTAACTTCCTTATCAGTCTCAGTTTTATGCGGGCTGACCCAATTTTCAATCTTAGAAGATGTTCGGGGCTTTCTCTTTTTTCCAATTTCATATGGTTCTCTTTAATATTTCTTGGAGGTATCCTTAGTCGTCTCCTTGCGGACTTGAACATTTGGGCTAAAGCTTTCTTTCTCGGCTTTTGTGTGGTGCTTGTCCTTCGTTTAGTGGTGTTCTTGACTGTGGCTTTCGCCGACTGGTGGAAAACACTTCTTTCTTCTTTCCTACAGCCAACGTTGTGTGTGATTCCCATTCTTTTCATAAATCCCACGATTCCTCTTATTTTCTTGTCAATTTCCATTCCAGTCGTTATACTTACCGTCTTTCTCTTCACCTTCTCCCTTAATCGTGTTGGGAAAAAAACCCTGGGAGCGTCTTCGCTTTCTCTGTTCAGGGCTTTCTTGGCAAACTGGACAGAAGATTTGAATGAACCAATCGAGAGATTTTTTGAGCAACTTGGCGGTGAGCGAGACATCAAAGTTTCTTTGATGGCTTTTAAAGCCCAAGGGAAGATGAAGGCTGTAATGGTAGTTCCCGCCTTTCATCCGGGTCCCTTTAAAAATGTGGGAAGCAGTCTTCTTCCCTCTATGATTCAGGAGGCATTAGAGAAAAAATTCTCGTGTGTAGTTTCGGTTCCTCACGGATTGTTGGGGCACGAGTTTGATCTCGCTTCTCAAGCCCAAAACCAGAAGGTTTTGGACGCTGTCGTCAGCACCACGGATTTTTCTCCCTTCAATTTCCAATCTACGCCCTTTATTCGAGTTGAAAAAGGCAGAGCAAAGGCAAGTTGCCAGATATTTGGGAAATGCGTCTTCGTGACGTTAACTCTTGCCCCAGAAACCACAGAAGATTTGCCTCAAGAACTGGGCTCAACCGTGTACAATGAAGCGACTAAGCGAGGATTATCCTCAGCAATTGTGGTTAACGCTCACAACAGTATCGAAGGCTCTCTCAATAAAGATGAAGCAATAAGTTCTCTTGAGGAAGCTGCAACAACAAGTCTTGCAAAAGCGCTCAGCCATCAAATCATGCCTCTCGAGGTGGGTGCTGCAAAAATTCTACCTAAAGAGTTCAGCCTAAAGGATGGCATTGGTCTGGGCGGAATAACCGTCATGGTGACAAAGGTTGATGATCAGAAGGCAGTATACGTTACTATTGATGGAAATAACATGGTCTCTGGGCTTCGGGGAAAAATTCTCTCTTCACTCAACGAGATTGGCATTAATGAGGGAGAGGTTCTCACCACTGATACTCATGCGGTAACTGGTATCACGCTAACCCCACGGGGATATCATCCAGTCGGCGAAGCAATTGGTCACGAAAAGTTGATTAGTTATGTTAGGCAAGCCACCCTAAATGCACTGAAAGACCTTGAACCTGCAGAGGTGGCTTGGCAGACAACATCAATCCCCAGAGTTAAGGTTATTGGAAGAAACCAGATAGAAGCTCTGTGTCGTCTCACTGAAAAAACACTTCAGCAAGCCAAAAAACTAGCCATCCTACTATTTCCAACATTGGGCATTTTCCTGATAGTTTTGGCTGCGCTTGTCTAGTTTTTACGTAGAACAGTTTTGCTTAAGAGGCTAACACTAATATTATCGAAGCTACATCCTCATCTCAAATCTGGGGGAGAAGTGTTTGCTCAAGGAAATCTGTATACACGGGCGAGGTGGGCAAGGCGGGGTGACCGCAGCAGAACTCTTGGCGCATGCCGCTTTCATGGAGGGCAAGTGGGTACAAGCCATTCCCTTTTTTGGCGCTGAAAGGCGAGGGGCTCCAGTCAGGGCCTTTGCTCGAATTTCTGACGAGCCAATTTGGATACGAAGTCAAGTGTATAATCCCGATTATGTGATGGTGTTGGATTCCACGCTGCTTGAAGTGATTGATGTCACGGAAGGGTTGAAAAAAGGCGGAATAGTCGTAGTGAATGCTACAAAGGATCCTAAAGAATTAGATATTAAGGGATATCACGTAGCCACTGTAGATGCCACGGGTATCGCTCTTGAACTAGAGCTGTTAGTCGCTGGGCTTCCAGTCTTAAACACATCCATGCTGGGAGCTTTTGCCAAAGCAACAGGAGAAGTTAAACTTGAAAGCGTAATGAAAGTTATTGAAGAACGGTGGCCAGGACCCGTGGGAAAGAAAAATGCGGAAGGAGCTGCGTTAGCATACAAGAGACTTGCAAAGAATTGGTGAGTTGCAATTTATCTGTTTTGAAGTTTATGCAATTCCACTTCTCTTGAGAAGCAATGTCCAACGCTTGTCGATGGCACGCTGGATTTTTTCGATAACGTGCTCAAATTCAGGCACAAACAAGTGTCTGAAACGACCTTGAGCCTTCAAATATTCACTAACAGGCTTTTTGAGTTCGGGCTTCAGAGCAATTACTTTGCTAGGTGCTGACAAAGCGTACTCTCCTTCAACAGCCTCCCATAATGGGAAAACACATGTTTCCACTGCTATGCGGGCCATCTCTATAGTTTTACTGGTTTCATAGCGCCAACCACGTGGGCAAGGCGCAAGCACATGAAGGAACGCTGGACCATTAACTTCCAGACCCTTGCGAGTCTTAACGATTAGGTCTCGCCAGTAGGCGGGCGAAGCAGTTGCCACATACGGGATTTCATGTGCCACCATGATTTCCGCGATGGGCTTTTTGAACTCGGGCTTACCTGGGATCACGCGCCCAGCCGGCGAAGTCGTTGTCCAAGCGCCCAGAGGTGTGCCTCCGCTTCTTTGTATGCCAGTGTTCATGTAGGCTTCATTATCGTAGAGCACATAGAGGAAGTCATGACCTCTTTCGGCTGCTCCTGATAGGGCTTGTATCCCTATGTCGAATGTGCCTCCGTCGCCTGCGAAAGCCACTACATCAATGTGATCTTTGAGTGTTCCCCTTCTTTTCATGACCTTTAGAGCTGCTTCGATGCCAGAGGCGTTTGCAGCTGCGTTTTCAAAGGCTGTGTGAATCCAAGGGATTCTCCACGACGTGTATGGATAGATGGTCGTGACGACTTCCATACATCCTGTCGCGTTTGTCACAATGATAGGCCCCCGTGTGGCCTTTAGTATCTGCCGAAAAACGATTGTTGGACCGCATCCTGCGCACGCACGGTGTCCAGGCATCAAGAGTTCTGGTTTCTCTGCGAGATCTTTGATCGTAAACTTCCATTCCGACATCATTGTCTTAATTCTCCTCTATTCCCTCACTCCGATAAACTGCACTAACTTTTCAACACGGTTCATCCGAACTATTTCCAAAAGGTCTTGGTAGATCTTGTTTATGAGGTTCGGAGGCATGTCTCTGCCGCCTAATCCGTAGATGTAGCTAACCAAGTGTGGATGCATTGGGGTGTCATAAAAGACGTGTCGCATCTCATGGAACATTGGTCCTCCGAGGGCTCCGAAGCTGTGGCTTCTGTCCATAACTGCGATGGCTTTTACGTTTTTTAGGGCATCTATTATGCTCTGTGTTGGGAGTGGGCGATAAGCTCGTAGGCGAAGCAATCCGGCCTTTATTCCCTTACTGCGAAGTTGATCCACAACGGTTTTGACAGTTCCAGCCGTGGACCCTATGCATACAATTGCTATTTCGGCGTCTTCAAGATGGTAGGGTTCTACTAATCCATCTCCGTATCGGCGTCCACTTATCTTTCCATATTCATCATGTATTTGCTTGATGATCTGAGAAGCCTTTTGCATTGCTTCTTCCTGTTGCCTTTTGTGTTCAAAGTAGTAGTCATATAGGTCAAGGGGACCCATTGTCATAGGATTCTGCGGATCAAGCTTAAACGGCACTCGCTTGTTTTCATGGGTGATTACAAGAGGTAATTTTCGGGGTTCGACAAATTTTTGCACAGTTTCATCTGATAACACGTTTACGTTTTCTAACGTATGGCTAAGGAAAAAGGCGTCTAGCATCACCATAACTGGCAAGAGTATGTCAGGGTGTTCGGCAACTTTGAACGCCTGTAGAATGGAGTCGTATGCTTCCTGTGAGTTTTCAACATAAATCTGTATCCAACATGCGTCCCGTTCTACCATGCTGTCCGCGTGGTCGCAGTGGATGTTAAGTGGTGCGGAAAGGGCTCTGTTTGTTATGGCCATAACCACGGGCGCTCGACAACCCGATGTTACATAAAGGATTTCGTGCATTAGCGCAAGTCCTGCTGATGCCGATGCGGTAAAGGTTCTTGCTCCGATTGCTGAAGCGGTTAGGCATGCGGTGAGGGCGCTGTGTTCAGATTCTGTGCATATGAATTCCGTGTCCACTTCTCCGTCGTGCACGTATTCGCTGAATTTCTCAACAATAATGGTTTGTGGTGTGATTGGGTATGCCGCAACCACATCTACCTTTGATTGTTTGACAGCGTAGGCTACAGCTTCGTCTCCATTCATTGGAAGCAATTTTTGTTTAGCCGACACCATTCTAATTCTCCTCCTTTATTCAAGCACCATTTCTATAGCCTTTCGTGGGCACTCGTTTGCGCATATGCCACACCCTTTGCAATGGTCATAATCAAACTCGATTTGTCCAGTTTCTTTGTTGAATGGGATGGCGCCGTCTGGACAGTATATGTGGCATATTAGGCACAAGTTGCACTTCTCTGTGTTTCGTACAGGTTTGTAGTTTCTCCAGTCTCCAGTGAGATACTCGGTGCTAGGTTTCCAACAGACCCCTGCGATTGATACTTCTTTCCAACCCTTCTTTTCGGAAGTCAACCTGACTTCACCTCGTTGTACGCTCTTTCGACTATCTCCATGTTTCTTTCGGCAATTTTAAGGGGGAAACGCTCTTTTACGGCTTCTTTTATGCTCTTTAGGCTAACAAGTTCAGCAGCCCTCGCAATGGCTCCAAGCATTGCAGTATTAGTTATAGGTCTTCCTAATATCTCGACTGCAATATCTGTTGCAGAGATTGTCCAGAGCTGCTGTTTGGGAAAATTTAATTGCTTTGCGAGTTGTGCGGGCGTTTCTCGAGTGTTTATCACAAGAACACCATCTTTTTTGAGTCCTTCAGTCACTGGAACTGTCTTCAAAAGAGTGGGGTCAAGAACAGCTACTACGTCTGGCGCGTAAATGGTGCAATGTAGGTTTATGACTTCATCGCTTATCCTGGTAAAAGCGTTCACTGGCGCCCCCATGCGTTCTGGTCCAAACTCGGGGAAGGATTGAATGTATTTTCCTTCTTGTATGGCTGCTCTTGCAAGCAGTTCGCTTGCAGTCCATGCTCCTTGTCCTCCTCTGCCATGCCACCTAATTTCCCGAAGATAAACCACTTTAACTTCCACCATTCTTATTGACTTGAAAGACCTCAAGAGAGGTTTCACTTAGATATGCATTTTCCTTTAAAAGCATATTTCTGTGTCGAGGTGCTTTAAATAAGGGGAGAATTTCGAAACACTTTTCACTCCCTTCCTTCACTTTACTTACTTCACCAGTGGTGGCGCTTGATGGTAAAAGAACCCAAAGGCATAAAGGACTTACCAATAACTCCTCTGTCTACTCCTACAATCGCAAGCATGGGAAAAACAGGGTCTTGGAGAACCTTTCGTCCAATCATTGACACCAAAAAGTGTACCCATTGCCTATTGTGCTGGATTTTCTGCCCAGAAGGATGCATTGGAAGACTGGAAGACGACATGCCTGAAATAAACTATGATTACTGTAAAGGCTGTGGGGTTTGTGCAAACGAGTGTCGTCTTGGCGCAATAAAAATGAAGAGGGAGGGGGTCTGATGGCTCAGGTAATAATTGATACCGGAAACCACATAGCAGGTTTTGCGTGCAGAGCCGCCAGAGCCCAAGTTGTCGCAGCATACCCAATCACCCCCCAATCACCAGTAGTGGAACAAGTTGCTGACCTCGTTGAGAAGGGAGAGATGAACGCCAAATACATAAGAGTTGAATCAGAACACAGCGCTATGGCAGCCTGTATAGGAGCTGCTGTCGGCGGCGCCCGCGCCTTCACAGCAACTTCAGCCCATGGATTAGCTCTGATGCATGAGATGCTTCACTGGGCGTCTGCGTCTCGTCTCCCAATCGTTATGGCTGTGGTGAATCGTGCTATGGGTCCACCATGGAATGTGTGGGCAGATTTCAGTGATTCGTTGTCACAACGCGATACAGGCTGGATTCAGTTCTATTGTGCCAGCAACCAAGAGATCTTCGACACCATCATCCAAGCGTACAAGTTATGCGAGGATAAACGCATTTTCTTGCCCGCGATGGTTTGCTTTGAAGGCTACGTTCTCTCTCACACCTCAATGCCAGTGAAGATTCCAGATCAAAAGGACATCGACGATTTCCTACCGCCTTACAATCCGCCTTGGTTGCTGGATGTGGAACATCCGATCACACATGGCAGCATAGTCTATCCTAATTGGTACATGGAATTTCGTTACTTCATGTACGAGGCTATGGAAAACGCCAAAAAACTGATTCCACAAATCGACAAAGAATACGGAAGAAAATTCGGTTTCGAATATGGTGGGCACGTAGAACGCTATCGATGCGAAGATGCCGAAATTATACTGCTAACAATGGGGACTATGGGAAGCGAGGCAAAAGTAGCTGTTGACCGCCTTCGAGACGAGGGCATAAACGTGGGTACCGCAAGACTGCGCGTCTTTCGACCGTTTCCAAAGGAAGAAATTCAAAATCTTGCGAAAAATGTCTGCATGTTGACAACAGTTGATCGCCAGATCTCCTACGGCATGGAGGGTCCTCTCTTCACAGAAGTAAAGGCGTCACTTTATGGAAACGAAAAAAAGCCATTGATGGCTGGGTTCATAGCTGGCTTAGGCGGGCGAGATGTTACATTTATGGACTTAGAGGGTATGATTAATCGGTCGCTGAAATGGCTTAAAACAGGGAGAGTTGAGAGAGAAGTTGAGTGGATTGGGTTGAGGAAGTGAAAAGCATGGTCACTTTAAAAGAACTGGACAAAGAAGAGTATTTCCTTCCGGGTAACGCCACATGTGCAGGGTGTGGCGCTTCTGTCGGCATAAGGCTTGCCTTTAAGGCTCTTGGACCTAAAACCGTTTTTGTTATACCGGCATGCTGCACATCGGTGATTCAGAGTGCCTTTCCTTTCACGGCGTTTGCCGCCCCTTGCCTTAACATAGCGTTTGAGGCGGCAGCCGCCGCCGCTTCTGGGGTGGTCGCAGCTTACGAGCAAAGGGGCGTTAAGGATGTGACTGTTCTCGCTTGGGCTGGCGACGGAGGCACAGCAGACATAGGAATACAAGCCTTATCAGGAGCAGCTGAAAGAGGAACGAACTTCATCTACATTATGTATGACAATGAAAGTTACATGAACACTGGCATACAAAGAAGCGGTTCCACTCCATACGGGGCTTGGACCACAACAACACCAAGTGGTAAGAAAGAGCATAAGAAGGATGTTGCCTTGATTATGGCGGCACATGGCATACCCTATGTTGGAACAGCGTGTATCTCTTACCCTCTTGACCTGATTGCTAAATTGAGGAAGGCAAAGGAACTCCAAGGCACAAGATATATTCAGATACTGGCTCCATGTTCTCCTGGTTGGCGATTTCCAACAGAGAAAACCATAGAGATAGGGCGATTAGCTGTTCAGACTGGCATGTGGACGTTATTTGAAATTGAGCACGGAAAATTTAGGCTCACAGGCGCCAGTGAAGCCCTCATAGACAAAACGAAGCGCAAACCGATTGAAGAATATTTACGGGTGCAAGGACGCTTCGACAACTTAACAAACGAAGATGTCGTTGAAATCCAGAAGTGGATCGATGAAAGATGGGAAAATTATAAGAAGCTACAACTTGATGTATAGGTATAATCGTTAGCGAAACAGTCTTAGAAATAAGAAGGAGAAAATATGGCACAGAAAAAACAGGCGCAAAAGAAAACTGTGGAGAGAAAGGCACCTAGAGCATCACGTAAAGCACTGCCTAAAGCGCCACCCAAAGCGCCTCCAAAAGAAACAGAAAAGGAAAAGCCCAAAGAAATACCTAAAGAAACCCGAGCTGAAAACGTCGTTTTGATTGGCAGAAAGCCAGTGATGAACTATGTGGTCGCTTGCATCACCTTCTTTAACAGTGGCGAAAATGAAGTCACAGTGAAAGCGAGAGGTCGTGCAATCAGCAGAGCAGTGGACACTGTTGAGTTACTTCGACGAGCTTTCGTGAAGGATCTAGACGTACAAAATATCAGCACAGGCACCGAAGAAATACAGAGAGAAGAGGGCGGGGCACGAAATGTTTCGACAGTTGAAATAACAGTGGCTAAAACAGGTTCCAGGTGACTTCTCTCTTTAACACCAGAATAAGATAAACATCAGATTTGTCCGCCGCAAGCAGTTCAGCGCGAGTTACAAATCCTGCGGAAGACAGATACCTATAAGAGTCTCTTTTTCTAAAAAAGTTAGTCCTTATGGTGAGGTATATGAGTAATTATCCTAGAATTGTTGTTCGTCCACCTGGTCCGAAAGCAAGGGAACTCGTTAGGAAGGATGAGTTATTAATTTCGCCTTCTTACGTTCGTTTCTATCCACTCGTCGTTGAATCTGGTGAAGGCTGCATAGTAAGGGATGTTGATGGAAACGAATACATCGACTTCAATTCTGGGTTAATATGCTTAAACGTTGGGCATAACCATCCAAAGGTTATCCAAGCAATTAAAATCCAATGCGACAGATTTCTCCACTACTCTAACACAGATTTCTACTACAGAGAAGTTGTGGACCTTGCCGAAAAGTTGACTGAGATAACTCCTGGAAGATTTGAAAAGAAGGTGTATTTTGGAAACAGTGGAACAGAAGCGATGGAAGCAGCCGTTAAGGTTTCGAAGTGGCATACAAGAAAGCATAGGTTCATTGCCTTCATCAGTGCATTTCATGGGCGAACCTTAGGCTCGTTATCACTTACAGCAAGTAAAATCACACAGAGGAGATATTTCTTCCCACTTCTTCCCGGCATAACCCATGTGCCCTATCCATACTGCTACCACTGCCCCTTCAAACTATCACTTCCAAACTGCGATTACTGGTGCGTAGACTTCATTGATGAAATGGTTCTACAAAAATATGTGCCCCCAGAAGAGGTTGCCGGCATAGTTTTTGAACCCATTCAAGGCGAGGGTGGATATGTCGTGCCACCTCCAGAGTATTTCCAGCGGCTCAAGAAACTCGCCGACAAGTATGGTTTGCTCCTAATCGATGACGAGGTTCAGGCGGGAGTGGGAAGAACTGGGCGATGGTTTGCCATTGAACATTGGGGTGTTGAGCCAGACATTCTGTGCATTGCTAAGTCAATCGCTTCTGGATTGCCCCTTGGTGCAACAGTTTCGCGCGCAAAACTTATGGACTGGGAGGGCGGTTCACACGCGAGCACTTTTGGCGGGAACCCTTTGGCTTGCGTAGCAGCACTCGCAGTCATTGATATTGTCAAAGAAGAGAATCTCCTTGAAAACGCAACGAAACAAGGCAACTACATTATGAAGTGGTTGCAAGAGTTAGAGGAGGAATGTGAGATCGTTGGAGATGTTCGAGGAAAGGGATTGATGATCGGTGCTGAAATTGTAGAAAACAAGAAAACAAAGAAACCAGCAAAAGACAAAGCATCCGAAATCATGATGGGATGTTGGAGACGAGGAGTCGCCATAATAACATGTGGCGCGTCAACACTCAGAATCGCACCACCACTTAACATAACAAAAGAACTCGTCGACGCCAGTCTTGAAATAATAGAAGACGTAACGAAAGAGGTAGAAAAAGGGAAGTAGGCAACCCGAAATTCAATAGATTCCCTAACTTTGTATTTCAAGGCGTGTGTGCGTGTGTGAGAGGTCTATATAGAGGGGGGAGGGAAGAAAGAAAGGGTGTGCAAACAATATTCTCTTCTCTCTCTTTGTGTGAAGATTAAAATTATTTTTTCATCATCATCTTCATCGTCAACTGCTGAAAGAAACAGGAAAATCGACCTTGCGTAGATAAGGTGTTGTGTTGGGTTTGTGTAAGGTTTATGGTTTCTATTGTAGTTATAACTAACAACTGATGTAAGTTTATCCTTGCATTAGTGTTTTTAGTTGTTGGATTTCGTTGGCTAAGGCAGGATAAAGGTTGTTTCTTTTTGTTTGTTGTTGTAGCAGACTTTGAAGTGGTCGAATACGTCTGTTCTTCCAAGCAGTGGTGGGACGTCTTCTTTTTGGGCGAAGGCTATTTTGGCTTTGAATGTTTCCTCGCCTAGTTTGGTGTTTAGTTCATGTACGTAGACTTTGATTTTTCCTCGTGTTATTCCTCCTACGTAGCCGGGTTTTCCTGTTTTTAGTTTGTAGCCTAAGCCTTTGCAGGCTGATTTGGGTAGTAGTGTTATGTCTGCGCCTGAGTCTGCGTAGAGAGTGAAGCCTCTCCATTTTTTGTTTTTGGCTTGCAGATAAATTGTGGCTACTGGTCTGTGGATTTCGCCGATTAGGCTTGAGTATTCTCGCCTGTATGGGAATGTGTATTCTTTCAAGCTGGCGGAATCCACCTTTTCCTGAGAAAATAGGCGGCTACGTATGGATTTAAGATTTGTTAGCGTAAAAGGGATAATAGCGCAAAATGGTGAATGTTGTCTTCTCGTTTAGAGGATTAGTAGGTCTTCTGTGGGGATGTAGGTGACGAGGATTTTCTTGTCTGGAAATTTTTTCTCCAGTTCTTCGACTTTTTTGTAGAGGTTTTTTCCAGACGCCACTACTTTTCCGTCCATGACGGCTACGTATTGGCCTGCGTATTTGCGCATTTCTTCATGGCTTATTTGGTAAGTCTCTGCAGTCTTCAACTGGCTTCCCACCAGTTAATTAACTAACATTATCTATTATGTATTATCCTTGCATTAGGGTTTTTAGTTGTTGGATTTCGTTGGCTAGGGCTGGATAGAGATAGTCAAGAATGCGGTTAATCTCATCAACACCAAAACCAAGCACCCTAAGAACATACGATAGGCACAGTGTTCCTCTTTCTTTCGTTTGGTTAAGGCTTCAAATCACATAGTAAAAGCTGTCAATGTTCCTTCGTTCTCATTTGCCTCGAACAATTCCAAAACTAAGTCATCTATTTGATCAAGATGCGGCTTCAGAGTTTCATTTACCTTCTTTCTAATCCAACCAATAGAATCGTATTCTCTTGCCAAATCTGGTAGCATCTTTTCAACTTCGGAAGTGCAAATCTTACCTAATCTGGAAAGTTTTCTGTGCACTCTATTTCGTGAATTGAATTTTGGTATCGGGATCTCAAAAGGCTTTTTATGAATGTGGCGTGGACCGAATAACCCTCTTGCTTGAGCTGGCTTTATAGCTTCGTCAATAATGCTAGAGTTGAGCATTGCTGACAAATAATGGGCTTCGTCTTCACTGTCGGTTTCATAACTATAGAGAGTGCAATCGACCACAATTCCGTTTAATCGAACTCTTGTGCCATTTATTTCGATAGAGGGCTTCTTATTTTCCACTACCGCGGAAGCAAGGTACGTTCCAGAAGTGTTATAAACGACTTTATATTTTGCTCTGGGATTTAGACGAGTTAGCTTGTTGGCATAATTTAACCATGCAAGAGCACTCATTCTTTCCGCTTTTTCTCCTCGTCTATTTCTCCACTCTCTTTCTATATGACTCAACCATTTTGCTAGATTCAGAAAACCTTTGGTTTCAGCCTCTTCCGGATCTATTAATCTATATTGGTTACCTCTTGGCTCTATGGGAGCAATTATTGTAGGTGACTCTAAATATCCAAAGGGAACTATCTCTGAACCAGTCAATGTACTATACAGAAATTCAGATTCTATGCTGCCTTCGATCGTTAGATTCTCATATTCTTTCTTAGCAAGTCTTTTGGCTCGTTCTGAAGTTTTAACAAAAGGCGTTTGTGGACTTATTCCAAACTTTGGGTGGGGTATAATGTCAATAAACCAGAACTGTCTTGGGACTATGGTTGCTCCTTGAAATATTTTCTTATAGTAATCACTTTTCATTTTGGGGATTCGTAAGAATTTTTCAGTAAGAAAACTCCGCTCACCAATTGCTCCTAGTCTGAGAATTGTTTCACGCATTATCAAACATTTTTCAGCTTCACTTAATCCTTCATTCTTGCTGGGTAGATTGCCTGAGAAAACAATCGTCTTGACTGGATATTTTGTCTTCATATTCTTTCGGGCAACAAATACGCTTGAAGGCATGTTGAATAATGGCTTAACCCTAAGCAAATCAAATATTTTCATAAAACCCAGTCTTGGAATGAATGCCCCATTTCTGAAATTGTCATGTTGATCTGCTGAAAAGACACTTCGAGGCATAACAAAGGAAATAGTTCCATCTTCCCTCAAGTATAGATCGGACGTTCGTGAGAGGAAAAGTGTGGCAAGTTCCATATGTGTTATCAATTCAGCCTTTGAAGACGGCAAAAGCTTGTACTCTTTAATGATCAGTTTCTTCAGTTCTTCTTGATAATCTGTACTTCGCACATATCTATACGATAACCATGGTGGGTTGCCGATAATTAGGTCAAATTTTTTCGCTCTTAGAAAGAAAAACAAAGGCTTGAATACATTCATCAGTATAAATGCCCAAACAGTGTCTTTCTCATCTTTCTGCAATTCCCACATCGAACTTGCAGTTTTGAAAAGAGAATTGAAAACTGCACTGCGAATCTTTGGCTTCTTTTCGAGAGTCTTTGCAAAAATTTGTGCCCTTAATTCAAGAAAATTAATGAATTGTTCTTTATCCAATTTCTTGACGCTTTTAACATAATCCCGAATAACTTGTATAACTTCATCGTGAGCTTCCGCATTCTCGGCAATTATTCTCGGAATAAGAAATTGCTTATTTTGAGGCCCTCTAACGATGTAAGCAACAACTCCTTCTTCAAGTGTTTCCACTTCTTTCGGAAGTCTAATTGAATCCCCCATATAAACAGGGATTGTGATTCTGCCACGTCTGTGTTTTCTAATCAGATCACCTAAAGCAAGAAGGTAGTTGACTTTTGCTGTGATAACAGCTAGTGGATGGATATCAATTCCTACAACATTTCCAAGAATGTGATTCAAAACTTGCTCAGGTGATTGTTTGCCCAGCTTTTTCCTTTTGACTTTGATAGTTGCAACTAGAAAAGTTCCTGATCCGCAAGCTGGGTCAAGAACACTAGCCTCTGGGTGGGGTTCAAGATTCTCTTTTGCTATGGATTCAGCTAGCCAATCTGGAGTATAGTATTCTCCGAGATCATGTCTTTCTTTCGGGTCAACGAGTTCTTGATATAGACCTTTCAAAACATCTTCTTCTAGTTTTGTCAAATCGTATCTTTGAAGCCTTCCCAGCAAATCCATGACAAACTTGAAGCCTTGATCTCTGACTTTTTCTTTCAAAATCCATGAGAAGAAATCTTCCTCCAAGAACCCATAAATTCCCCATTGCCTAAAAATATCTCCAGAAACAACACTTTCAATTTCTTCTGTTGAAGGCAGTGCCAAACCAGAGTAGAACATGAAAGCCATTAGTTTAGCAAGAGTCGCGAGATAGGTGTGTCTTATGAAAAGATCTTCGCTTTGAACTTTAGTTCCATAGACAATCTCCAAGTATTTCGCCCACTCATCATATAGGGTTTCAACTCCAGTTCCCTTAACCTCGTTCCACGCGTTTTTCAAAATGCTGTCCGAGATTTTATATGAAGAACTTAACAAGCCAAAATCTTTCACGAACTCTTCAGTTGTTGGCGATATTAACGTTCTATAAAGAAGATATCTATCCAGCCAGACATAGACCCATTCCGCACCTTGTTTTCGATACATGACTTTCAAGTTGCACTTGTCCACTTCTTCCAATAACACATCTTCTGTAGTGACTCTTTCTCCCAATGGAATAGGAGTTCTCGGTCTGTAAACACGAAAGTTTATTCCATCGCTGGCTAATGCTAGCCATTCAATTCTGTGCTTTTTCTCACTCCATAAAATTGCAATATACCGTTTCAGTTGATCTTCTGCTTCTTGAAGAGTGCTTGTCAAGTCTGATTCAAATTCGATTATCAAATTTCCAAGAAAAACATCTACTCTACCAGTAACCGCAACTGTCCCATGTTTTACTTTAATGTACTTCTCCAATTCTGGAAGAAGCTTTTCTGCGTAATCAGCATTTATGCCCCCAAAAACATCCGAAATGAACTTGAGAAATAGATACGTTTTTGAAGGTTCGGTCGTAGCCTTTGAAACATTGTCAAGATATTCTTCAAAATTTTTTTCGAATTCTACTGTCAAGGGTATCCTCTCTGGGACCAGTAGTGTAGTTCAACTAATTGATTATTAAAAGTTGAGAAAATTCGCCCGACAGGCGTCGAAACAGTAAACTTTGGAACAACTGTTACGCCTCTTTTTCGTAACTCTTCCTGCAACAAATCCCGAACAGTCATCTCCGTCGGCTTGGGCACTCCCATAAAACATCACATACACTATTCCACTTCGATTTTAATATGCTTTACCACACAAATTGATAAGCTTGAAAACCTACCTTATCAATTTTTATCAAGTCAACGAAACCCAACAGAACCCAAAGCAACGTCCACTCAAAAATCAGACAAGCAGGACAACGCTTCCCCTAAGCAGTTGATGAAAAAACACAAAAAATTTCCTGTTATCACCTGGAAAAGAAAGAAACTTTTCTCTTCCCCCTCCAGACGAGCCTATACCCGTCTCTCTGTCCCTCCCTCCCCCCTCTATACTAGACCTAGACAGACAGGCAGGCACATCACTCACACGCTTAAAACCACAAAGCCCAACCCCAACCAAACACAATCACACACCTATTTGGCTCATATATTAAACCTAGGTCTAGACCTGTGCGTGTGTGTGAGGAACTGCGACAAAAACGTTCTAGTTGCATTAACTGTAGAGTTTTTCTTTATACGCTAGCATATCCAAGAATCCGTGTCCACTTATATTTATGCATATTACCTTCTCTTCACCTTTCTTCTCGTTTTTTAGGGCTTCATCTATTGCCGCTTTCACAGCATAACTGGATTCTGGTGCTATGAGCCACCCTTCGCTTTGTAGAAAAATCTTAGCTGCCTCAAAAACTGCCTTTTCGTCTGTGGGATACGATGTTGCTTTTACGATGTTGTGATGTCGAAGTGAACTTATGATTGGAGCTGCTGCGTGATATCGGAGGCCGTCGGCTTTGATTGGGGGCATTTCTGTCTGATGCCCAAGTGTATACATTTTTAGGAGTGGTGTGTGCTCAGCGACATCGCCGAAGTCATACCTGTACTCGCCTTTAACAAGGCTCGGAGCCGCCATCGACTGTGACGCAAGAAACTCACATTCTCGTTTTCCTTTCAAGACTTCTCCGATGAAGGGTAATGCGATACCTCCGAAGTTGGAGCCACCACCAAGGCAACCCACAATCAAATCCGGTTCGTCATCAGCCATTTCGAACTGCTTTATCGTTTCAACACCTATTATGCTTTGATGTAGAAGCACATGATTCAAGACAGAGCCTAGGCAGTAAACCCTTCCTTCTTTTTGTTCCGTGTACTCTAAGCCTTCAGAGACAGCAATGCCAAGGGAACCAGGATGATTTGGATACTTTGATTGAATGTCCCTACCAGTTTTAGTCTGTTCACTTGGTGACGCGTACACTGAGGCTCCAAAGAGTTTCATGAAGGTTCTGCGGTCGACTTTCCAGTCATAGACTGACCGAACCCAAAAAACCACGCAATCTAAACCCATTGATCGAGCCGCATACGACAGTGCTGTTCCCCATTGTCCCGCACCAGTTTCGGTAACAAGTGTGTCCTTTCCTTCCTTTGCTGCAAAATATGCTTGAGCTAAGGCTGTGTTGGTTTTGTGGGAGCCCGTGGGCGATAAATCCTCTCTCTTATAGTAAATTCTTGTCTTTTTTAATTTCAAATGCTGTTCAAGCCTCTTAGCACGGTACAACGGTCTGGGTCTCCCAGCTTGGACAAACAGCTCCCTTATCTCTTCTGGTATGAGAATCCAACGTTGATCGGAAGACTCTTGCTTTAGGCACTCTCCAACCATGGTCTTAGACAAAAATTCCATACGAGAAGGGCCTTCTTGTGGTTCCTTAGGTGGAGGAAGTGGTTCAGGCAAGTCTGGAAGGATGTTGTACCATTTTGTGGGCAAGTCGTCTACAGAAAGTCGAATTTGATTCTTTTGCATCTTACCACCATGTGTGAAAGAAGCATATGTAAAAGACTGGCTTATAATAAATCTATGTCGATTGTGTTCGTGTCCTTTTTGAAAGAATCTCTATCGACGTACACCTGCGAGAAGTAAGTTCTAGCTGATCAGCAAACCCCTTCTTAACGTAAGCGTTGTTTATTCTAATCAGGGTTCCCGCCCCTGTATCCTTAACAACTTCTGTGAGCTTCCTCCATACGGAAACTCTAATCTTTCCCGTATTGTCCTCTAGATCGAAAGAGGTAACTGTAACTTTCTCGTTGCGGACAGTGATGACTTGAGTCGTTTTTGGGGTTGTTACAACGACTCCTTCAACGGTGATAGGTCCTCCCTCCTCTTTTATATCAGATACATTCGCATTCTTCGCGGTGTGAGAAGTTTCAATTTGAGTTGATTTTTCCACATGCAACTCAAGTTGCCCGTTCAAACCCTCCTTTGCTCTCCCATTCAAAATCTGCAGAGAGTCCCCCCTCCTTATATCACCAAGCTCATCTACTTTTTCATTCCAGAAAACGGCAGTTACTCGACCTGTTTCATCACTTAAGCATAATCTCATTACCTTACCTCGTGATCCATCTGACCTTTCAAATGTTGACACCGGAGATACATGCTGTACAGTTCCAACAACACTTGCCCTCGTTTTCCTTCTGATCTCAGCGATTTTTTTCACGAAACGTGTAATTCTGGGGTAGTCGCATTCCTTGACGTTTAATGGAGAAACTTGAAATTCTCCTCGTGAGCCAACATGTAGTTCAGGTTTTCCGTCAAGTCCTTCTTCGATGTATCCATGGGAAACTTTGATTATCTGTCCTTCCACAAGTTTTTTAGTTTCTATAAGACTTGTTTTGTCGTTCCAAAGAACCACCTTTATCGCTCCTGTTTTGTCGGCTATATGCAGGTGGGCAACAGTCCCTCTAGTCATATCAGAGCGAATGAAGGTTTTGGGAGAATGAACAGCGATAACACGTCCGGTGACCGTTACATCATTCAAACCAGAAACAACATCTTTTATCGGGATTTCGGTTTTGAAGAATTCTTGCGGAACCTCCACTCCCAACTCGGTAGCAACGATGCGTGCCGCTGTTTCATCCGTTAAGTATCCCTCCATGTCTTCCTTTTTCTCCTTAATTCTCTTCAAAACATCTTCGCGTGAAAGATCTGGTCGAAATAACAAGATTCGGTTTACAACACCTTCTAAACTCATTATAGTTCACTGTTATTTTCATGAAGAAGAACCAAAGCAAGTGTTAATAAAATTATTCTATTGAATCTTAAAGGTTAAGTTTCGAATTGTGCAAAGGAACCAACGGTTCCATTTGTCTCTGTGACTTCGATAAACAAGGACCATACAACAAATCCTAAGGCTTTCTCTATAAACTCTGTATGCACGTTGTTTAACAGAAAAAGGAGGAATTGAGTGCGTTTTCAATTCAGTTTTTGTTACTTTGGTCGGTCCCACTTGCGCCAGTGTTCTAGTGCCTCCGCTTTTTTCAGCTCCGCTTCCAGAGAATAATTAGTGGTGGGTAGATGCATGTATGCGAGTGGCGTTGTTGTTTCGTATGAAGTCGGGGCGGGTGAAGAAACGTTTCCTAAGCCACGGATTAATCTGAACATTTTGGACATTTTCTGTCTCGCTGAAACCAGTTTTCCTTTTATTACAAGTATTTTCCATCCCATTACACATCTCTCCGAAATGTTACACTTATAATGTGTAACATTTCAAGAATTAATATAAACAGCGCTTTATTTAAATCTATCGTTTGTTACACTTAAATTGTGTAACAAAGTTTTTAAACTCCCCACCCACTATTAAATAATGGGAAAAACGAGCATGACTGAAAATAAGGAAAAACTCGTAGAGCTATTAAATGAGGAGCTAGGTCTCACTCCCTATGAATCCAAGGCTTACATAGCCCTTCTGCTGCATGGTCCTCTTTCCCCCAACGGAGTAAATCAGAAATCAGGAATTCCTCGACCAAGAACTTATGATGTTTTGAACAGCCTTGTTGGAAAGGGTTTACTGATGGAGCAGCCTGGAAGACCACCAATGTATGCCGCAACAGATCCTCGAGTGGGATTAGAGAAAATGATGGTGGAACTTGAAAGAAAAATGCTAAGGCAACTAGAAGAGAAAAGAAAAACTGCTGAGAGAGTAAGTTCTTCGTTGTCCAAACTTCATGACAAGAGTCGAGAAGCGTCTATAGAAGAGGAAAGAGTTTGGGTGACCCGAAGAGACAGTGCTTTTATTGCGAGATATTGTGAAGCAATTAGGAACACAGAAAAAGAGTTTGTGGTAGCTACTCCAGCCATCGATCCTCCTGAAAAGGAGGTTCTTGAAGCTGTGAGGCAGGTGCTGAAGAAGAATAGGTCTGTGAGGGTTGTAAGGCAAATTACACCTCGATGGACGCGTGATGAGTTAGATGGGTATGAGGAGTTAATCAGACTTGGTGATCAGGTGAGATGCCTCAAATATGATGGGCTTAGGTTTGCCGTCTTCGATAAGAAAGATACAGTTTTGGTGCTGCCGCCGGAGAAGGGCTCCCAGTTAGCAGTCTGGATAAATTTGCCTTCATTGGCCACTATTTTGTACGAGTATTTCGAAGCGTTATGGAAGAAAGGGCAACCAGCTCTGCCCATACTAAGAAAACTAAAAGAGGGGAAGCTTAACCGCATTTAACAGACATACCACGCTCCTTTCCAATGAACTCACCGAAACATAACCTTCAAGTTTCATTAAATTTATTTCAAACCATGTTTTTCTAATGGTTGAAGAAGTGACAAGATATGCTTGGTTCACTGTTGTTCAACATAGGCGCTTTTCTAATCCTAGTTGGTTTCGTTCTTGCGTTTGTTGTCCTTACTCTTTTAATGTGGAAATCCTTTAAAGGTGAAGGAAAAGTGAGAGGTGGAGGGGCAATAATAATTGGGCCCTTCCCTATAGTTTTCGGAACTGATAGAGAATTGGTCAAGATGCTCCTCATGTTGTCCGTAGTTTTGGTTATTCTCGTCTTAATTGTTATGATATTTTCTTATGTTGTTAGGTAAGAGGAGATGGTTGTCGTGCAAACTCGAGTATGCCAGATTTGCGACAAGCGTCTAGCTAAGTATGTTTGTCAGGGATGTGGGCGAATAATTTGCGAGGTCTGTCTTGAACCGCAGACTTGGGTTTGCTCAGACTGTTATAGCCATCTTAAAGAAGAGTCTGGAGGATTTTGGGTCTTCCAATCATCCTTATTTAGACTTCTTCTCTTGAGTTTTCTGTTGATTTTCATTGGGGTTGTATTTATGGTGATATCAGTTTTAATGGGAACTCCCGTCTCAGCTGGAGTTGTAGTGATCCTTGGACCACTACCAATAATACTCGGGGTCGGATCATACGCGACTTTAGCTCTTGTACTCGCTGTTGTCCTAACCATCTCAAGCATAGTCATGTTTTTTCTGTTTCAAAGAGGGCGAAAATAAGATCATAACTGATTATTCTGTTTCTTCTTTACGGTAAATCATATACAGGAAGGTCAGAAGTAGCGTGATGAAGGTTACTACCATCAGGACGTTGATGATTAACGTAAAGTACACTGGGGAGTCCAAGGGGGGTCTTCCCTTCTCCTTCTATTTTGAGAGATTGGCTATTTAAAGTGTGACCTTTTCCATTCGTCCATTAAGAAATCGTAGAGCTCGTCTTCTTCTTCAAAGGTGTCGTACCAAGATAGGGCTTCCGCTATCTTTTGGGCAATAAGATGATAACATAGGTGTATTTCTTTATCCATAACTCGAAAATAAAAGTCGTCACATGAACAGAAGTCAGCCGCAGGCATCACCAAGTAATCACGCTCTCGGCCAACAACAATCCAAACGACCCTGCCACTCGGTTTAAACAAATATTTTTTTATTCTTCTGTCTTTCAATGCTTCCCATGCCTTTGTAAATCTTGAACCAAATGCCATGAAAAGGCGGGTTAACTGGACTCCGGTTACGAGCTCGTTTGCTTTGATTTCTTTGCAAATCTCCTTTAATATTTCTGTTTCCGATGGTTTTTCCATTGATGGATCCCAAAATATGGAGTGGCGGATTAATCTGGTTTGGTGTTTTGTTAAGTAAAAGCGTTATGGCTTCTCAACTAACAAAATTTGATCAAGAGTGGTAGAATTGTGAGTTATTGGTTTGTTGAAAGAACTTGTTGCTATTCGATTTTTATTGGTTCTCCGTGTGGCTTCTTTTTCTCTTTGATTTTTGGTATGGTGATCTCGAGAACTCCGTTTTTGTAGATTGTTTTTGCTTCCTTTGGATTTATTCTAGTGGGTAATGGTATTTCTTTGAAGTACTTACGTTTGGGGGTATCAACGGAGATGGTTAGTGTGTCTTCTGTTCCGTGTAGTTTGATCTCTTCTTTTTCAACTCCTGGTAATTCGGCAACTATTTTTATTTCTCCATCTGTGTCAATCACGTCTATTAGGGGTTCACGCTCTTCTTTTATGTCGAGGCTGGGTCTCGTGAGCCCGAGAGCTTCTGGTTTGAGTGAGGGCTTGACGTTGCCGAATTCTCTTATCTTCGGCTTTCCGTCTGGACCAACGGTCATGGAGTATCCATAGACGAAGGGTCCCCATTCACGGATGGTTGAGCCGTCTGGAAGTTTGCGTTCTCGTACTAAGTCCTTTGGGACTTTGGTGTTGAACTCTTTGAACTCTCTTTCCATCATTTCTTCCATGTCCTTGAACATGTCTTCCATATCTCCGAAGAGCCAGCTTCTGAAGTATGGAGAGCGGCGCATTCTTCTCCTAAACCATTCTGGAAAGTATTCCCAAGCCATAATTCTCTCACCTATTGATTGGGTTTTGCTTGTTGAGCTGGAGTGGTGGTGTTGTTTATATGTTTTTTGTGGGTGTCTGTCTGTCTAGGTCTGGTATAGAGGGGGAGGGACAGAGACGGGTATAGCTAGGTCTAGGAGGGACTCTGTTGTTCTGGTTTGGAGTTGTCTCTTTTTGGGTGATAACGTGGAGGGAACATTTTGTTTTCATTATGAGCTGTCGAAAGAAACTATGATCCTGACAGTCTGATTTTGGAGTGGGTGTTGCTTTGGTTTGTGGTTGATGGTTGTTTCTTTCTCTTTGTAGGTTGGTATACGGTATACTTATATGCGTGTATTCTATCCTGTTCTCTGGGATGAATATGCCAAAAACGAAGGTTACGAGTAAGTTTCAGGTTACCATCCCGAAGGAGGTTCGTGAGAAGGTTGGGGTCAGACCTGGAGAAGTTGTTAGTGTGGAGAGTGTTGGCGAGGAGGAGATTGTTGTGAGGAGGTTTCGAAGGGTGAAGGATCCGTTGAAGGTGTTGGTTGGTAAGACTCGGTCTGTTCGCCACGTTCCTGTGGAGGAGTTTGAGGAAGAGGCTGAGACGAGGTAGAGTTTTGGTAGTCTATTTCCTTGATAGTAATGTTTTCTTTTATGCCAAGGTTCTTGATCGTGAGTATGGCGATGCTTGTGCTGGGGTTTTGGGTAAGATAGAGAAGGGTGTGTTGGAGGCGGTTACTTCGACTTTGGTTGTTGTTGAGTTGGCGAATGCTTTGAGGAAGTATGGGCTGAGTGATGAGGTGAAGGATGTTGTTGATGCGGTTTTTTCTTTGGACATGCGTGTCTTTGAGGTTGATTCCATAGATGTTAGAACTGCCATCAGCATCTTTGATGAGTTTAGGGTCAGTCCGTATGATTGTGTTCATGCGGCGGTTATGAAGAAGGCTGGAGTTATTGAGATTATTTCTGCGGACAGCGATTTCGACAAGATAGAATGGATAAGAAGGCGTGATCCTAAGCTTATTTGATTTCATATTCATAGGATATTTAGGTTCCTTCACTTGTTGGTTGTGTGTGCCTGGGTGAGAGGTCTGGTATAGAGGAGGGTGTTAAAGGTTTGATTTAGGCTTGGCACTTCCTTTGTAAGGTTTTTAGGTTTCTTCTGTCTTCTTGGGTGAAAGCAACCTCAACCAATTCAGTCACCATGATGCTACTTTCATGACTACTGTTTATTCAGCTTCTGTTAAGTTTCTCTTTGTCTTACTATTAGTATAATGGTTTATTGTGTTATGCCCTCGCATTCTTACTGAAAAATCTTAAAAATAAATCGGATATAAGAGAATATAAGGAGAGAGAAAGGAAAATGAAGAAAATGACATTATCGACCGTGGTAATTCTCATTGTTCTAACAACACTGCTTTCGTCTGTACCTTGGGCCAAAGGAGAATTAGAAGCGTTTTGCACTTTGCCTAATGGTGCCAAAAACACAAGTTACTTCAGCGACAAGTTGGATGAGTCAATATCGTTGATTGCCTCTGGTATTGGTGGATCCGGGCAAACTGCATATTTTAAGTTGAGCAACATGCTTATGAATCCTGGATTCGAACAGCATCTCGACTATTGGTCTGTGTCAGAAGGAACTGCAAACTATTTGGCTGTTGCAGACACATTTCGAGGGGGCATGTATTCCGCAAAGGGTATTGAGATTAATGGTTGGAGCCTGGGGCGTTTGTATCAAGACGTGACCAGCAAGGTTACTACAAACCGCAAGTACAAGATTAGCGGATGGATAAGAACGCAAAATGTCATTGGTGGCGGCGTGGTTATTGCTCTTGATTATGTAGGAAGCAATGGATGGACTCCCGCAGATGGCTATGTAATGGAGATAGGATATGTTACAGGAACTCAAGATTGGACTTACTTTGAAAGCGGAGAGTTTATTTTACCTTCTATGCCCGCTGACTGCGTAGCAGCTTGGTTTCTTTTCGATTTCAATGCAGCAACTGGAATTGCATGGTTTGATGACGTGTCACTTGTTGAGATACTCGATTGGGCTCATTACCATAGCTATACAGAAATCACTAACGCATTATTTTATCTAAATTCCAGCTATTCTAGTGTAGTCGACCTTTTCTCTATCGGTAAGAGCTGGCAAGATCGCGACATTTATTGCATCCGACTAACGAACGAAAAAGCAGCTTATTCTAAGCCCAAAATGCTTTTTGTCGGGTGCCATCATGCTCGAGAACTTATCAGCACTGAACTACCATTGTACTTTGTTTTTTATATGGCGGAGAACTATGGCGTGAACGCAACCATAACTAGGTTGTTGGATCTGAGCGAAATCTATGTCGTTGTGGCATTGAATGTGGATGGTTTCAACATTGTTGATGTGAATGAGTGGCAAAGGAAAAACGCCCAGCCCTTTGATGAGGATGATGATGGCTCTTTTGATGAGGACCCACCAGACGATGAAGACGGAGATAGTTACATAGAAGACCTCTACTTCTGGAACGGCACCTACTACGAATTCATCAGATGGGAAGGCATAGACAACGACACAGACGGCTTCTTAAACGAAGATTGGGTTGGAGGCGTCGACTTAAACAGAAACTATGGATACCAATGGAACGCAACATGCGATAGTGGAAGCCCGTATCCATGGGCTGAAGACTACCGAGGATCAGCACCCTTCTCAGAACCAGAAACCCAAGCTATAAGAGACTTGGCACTACAACACGATTTCAAATACGCCATAAGCTTCCACTCAGGCGCTGAAGTTATCCTGTATCCTTGGGGCTATACAAGCATCCCAACACCTCACGACGCTCTATTCAGAGAAATCGCGGGAAACCTCTCAAACCTTGTTTATGCGCCTTATGGTCAAAGTGGCGCTGTATTGTACACTTCTTCTGGGCTCTGGAACGACTGGATGTACGCAAACAGAAGCACATTCGCCTTCACATGTGAAATCTACACAAACAACAGCGCATGGCAATACGAACCCGGACCAGAACCAGACACATGGTGGGAAAAAGGCGTCTTCCAATTCTTCAACCCAGACCCAAGGCAAATCGAAATGGTAATCCAACGATGGCTACCAGTCTTCACATACATCACAAACAGGGCTATTAGCATGTATGAGTGGCCAATGTTTCGTCATGATCTACATCGTACGGCGTACTCTTATTCAATGGCACCAAACACTAGCAATCTACTCTGGAACTACTTAACAAATGGTTCTGTATGGTCCTCACCTGCTGTTGAGGATGGGAAAGTCTACATAGGATCAAATGATAACGAGGTTTACTGTCTCGATGCTATAACTGGAACGAATATCTGGAATTACACAACCGGACACGATATATGGTCTTCACCTGCTGTTGTGGAAGGAAGAGTTTATGTTGGATCTTCTGATTACAAGGTTTACTGTCTGGATGCTTCGACGGGAATACACATATGGAATTACACAACAGGCTTCGTTGTAGGTTCTTCTCCCGCTGTTGCCTACAGTAAAGTCTACATAGGATCGTATGATGGTAAAATCTATTGTCTTGATGCAAACACTGGAAGTTTCATATGGAGTTTTACGACTGGGGACTGGGTGTTTTCTTCTCCTGCTGTTGCCTATGGTATGGTTTTCGTTGGGTCATTAGACAGCAAGCTTTATGCTTTAAACGCTTCTACAGGCACCCCTATATGGAGCTACAAAACCAGCGATTATGTATTTTCTTCGCCTGCTGTCGCTGATGGTAAAATCTTCATAGGATCCGACGACGGAAGCGTTTACTGTTTGAATGCAACGACTGGAGCGTTCATATGGAAATACATCACGGGTTCTCCAGTATCCTCAAGTCCTGCCGTCGCCTACGGTAACCTATACGTTGGATCGGACGACGGAAAAATTTACGCTTTTGGTTCTCATGACATCGGACCCAGGCACGACATAGCCTTAACTAACATCACGTTCGTAGCTATCGGTCCCCCGGACCATGATTGGGTGCCAATATCCAAAACTGTTGTGGGACGAGGCTTCACATTACACATTAATATAACTATAGGAAATCAGGGCAACTTCGGTGAAACTTGTAACATAACCATCCAGGCCAACGCAACCGTCATAGCGACGCTTATAAACATCACCTTGGCAAGCGGAGACCACACATTTGTTACTTTCACTTGGAACACTTCTGGCTTTGCTAAGGGCAACTACACCATAAGCGCCCACGCTTGGCCAGTTTCAGGCGATACAGACACAACAGACAACACATACGTTGATGGTTGGATAATAGTAGCCATGGTAGGAGACCTAACAGGTCCGGAAGGCGTTTCAGACGGAAAATGCGACATGAGAGATGTCTATGTAGCTGCTAGAGCCTTCGGTTCCTACCCTAACCATTCCCGCTGGAACCCAAACGCAGACATAAACAACGACGGAAAAGTCGATATGCGCGATATATTCGTGGTAGCCAGAAACTTCGGAAAAACAGACCCATAACCCACAATTCACAATTCGTAAATATCTTTCTCTTTTTCCTTCATAACAATCAAACAGCACAAGAACCTTAGAATCCCATCTCAAATGATGAGACCTTCGAAGATACTACAAGTTAAATATAGTCAGGGTTACCAAATCTTGTAAAAGGGTGGTTGCGTGGAGGCAGTTATAGTTATAGACATGCTCAACGATTTCGTCACGGGCAAACTCGAGTGTGAAAGAGCCCAAAAAATAATCCCAAACATCAAAAGACTGGTTGAATCAGCGAGAAAGAAAGAAATTCCAGTAATATACTCTAACGACGCCCACCTACAAACAGATTCTGAACTCGGAAAATGGGGAAAACACGCCATGAAAGGAACACAAGAGGCAGAGGTCATCCCCCAACTAAAACCTGACAAAAAAGACTACGTCCTTGAAAAGAGGGTTTACAGCGGCTTCTTCGAAACCGGACTGGACTCCCTACTCCGAAACCTAAAGGTTGACACCGTAATATTAACTGGGTTACACACCAACCTATGTGTCAGACACACAGCCGCAGACGCCTTCTTCAGAGGCTATAAAATAAAGGTTCCAAAAGACGCTACCGAAGCCTTCACAGAAAGCGCCTACAAAGAAGGGTTGCAATACCTAAAAGAATACTACAACGCAGAAATCACAGAAACAAGCAAAATAATAAAAGAGTGGAAATAGCTCCTATCCTTAATCAAACTCAACTCTAAATTCCAGTTAGGTGTCTCAAACCGTCTCCGATTAGATAGGAGATAACTGCCCCAGCCACACTCAATGCGGCCTAATTTAAGGGACGAAATGTTTCTATGGCGAAGGTTCCGCATGGATCGTGAGAACAGCTTCTCTGAACCTTTTCTTTATTTCTCTTTCAACTTCAGACACAGTGTCATGCATGACTTCAACTGAAACGTTTTTGTCAAAGGAGCAGTCTATGTTGATGTACCGCCGTTTTTCGCTTGAGTATGTCACGACTCTGTTTACTCTTCGGATGTTTGGGTGCCCCTCAGCTATCCGCCTGATCAGTCTTTGCATCTCAATGTCATCAACAACGAATTTACGACGGATTTTAGGCATATAGGGTTCGATGTGGACGGTCACGTTCTCTACACCTTTGATTTGTTTTTCAAGGTTTTCCTCAATTTTCTCAGCTATCTCGTGGGCTTCTTCGATGGGAAGCTGAGGTTCCACCAGCGCATGAAGTGTGATGTAGAGTTTGCCCTTTGAGTACACGTTGCTAAGGTTGTGGACGCCCTTGACTCCTTCCACGGCTTTTGTTAATCTCTCGATTTGTCTCTCAATAGGCTTCTCTGCTCCTACGGGTTCGATGTGAACAGTTACTGATGAGTCGCCGTACAAACGATTGACTTTAGCCTCAATCTCTGATGCCACGTCATGGGCTTCGTCCAGTTCCATTGAATTAGAAACGCAAATTGTAGTCTCGACGTAGGTTTTGTTTCCCACTTTTCTTGCTTTCAAGTCCTTGCACACGGACACGCCCTTGGTGCTTAATATCTCCTTTCTTAATTCTTTAGCGACGCCCTTTGAAATTGCATCGCTCAATTCTGCGCTGCTGGAGCGGACCAATCCAATGGTAAGGTAAATCAACAAGAAGCTTAGAACCACTGAGGCTGTGGTATCAGCTCTGTCATCGACTCCGAGGTATGAAAGCCCAAAACCGAGAAGCGCTATTACAGTTGAAGCAAAGTCTGAAATTGCATGATAGAAACCCGCTTTGACTGTTAGGCTGTCTTGACCCCTTCCCCAGAGGGTGCCGATTCTGAAGCAATCTACGGCTAACGTGTAGCCAACAGCCCCAAAACCTATCAGTTCGTGTTGAACTGCACCTCCGAATAGAATGCGAGTGCCAGCCTCATATAGAAGAAGTATAGCCAACCCGATGAGCGTAATTCCCCCAATCAAGCCGCCAATCGGCTCTGTTTTGCTGTGTCCGTAAAGGTGATCCTCGTCAGGAGGCTTAAGGGAGATTTTCGCTGTGACTAGCAATATTAGAGTAGTTACAGTGTCAAATAAGGCATGGACTGCATCGCTTAATATAGAGAGGCTGTTTGTTAAGAACCCAACAATGCCTTCGACAAGCACAACGCTAGCAATCGCGATGAGGGATAGTTGAAGGGCTTCAGTCTTTGTTATGTTCTTTCGTAAAGCCATGCTTAGTCATTGATATAACCTTTTCAAGCGAGATTTAAGGGTTGGGATTTATCAATAAGCCTTTTAGTAGAAGAAAAATGCTTTTTCGATCTTCGGCTAAGGGCTTGTCTAGATGCTGAAACCTGAGACAAACAAGAAAAACCTTAAGAAACTAAAACTTCACAGATTTCGCCTTTCACCAATCAGATACAAGATTTCTTCTTCAACAGAGCCCGTATATTTCGGATTTTCGATGATCTTCCCGATTTCCTTGCCTTCTTTGTCAAAGATAAGAATCCATGGAATCTTCTGTGCATCAAAGGTTTTCACTTCAGGTGGAGACGGCGGGATTCTCCACTTTGTTTTCGGATTAAGAGGATCTCTTTTGATGTGACCGAAAACTCTGACTTCTAGTCCTGTAGACTCTGATATTAACCATAAAACTGGAACGTTTTTGGCACAGTCTTTGCACCATTGTGCAGAGAAAACCACTATCGTGTATTTGTTAGCTTCCTTTTTCAGTCTCTCGATTGCTTCTTGATTCGGTTGATAGCTCTCTTTGCGGTCAAGAAATTTCTCTCTGAAGGGTTCTCTCATGGATGAAATGTAGTCCTTAACAGAGACTGTTTTTCCTCTAATCTCGTCAAGATTCACCATAATCACTAACTCTATTTCATCTTCCTTTTAAGAAATCGTTTCTTGGGCAGTTTCGGCTTCTTGACTCGTTCGGCTTCACTCGCCATTTAATTCCACTTCATATAGAAGTAATTCGTTTCCTTATTTGAACTCCTTCCTTTTATCTTTAGGCTTTTTATCTAATACAGCCACTCCTATACATGGTAAAGGCGGTTGATGAAAGCATGAAGCTGGTTCGCTATCTACACTCAAACATGGAATCCTACGGCGTTCTAGTCGATCACGAAATTGTATGCCTCTTAGCACTGCCGAAGGCGCTGAAGAACCCTCCCCCACTAACCTTCGACGAGCTCATAACTCTCGGCAATAGGGGCATAAAAATTGTGGAGCAGTTGATGAGTGTTTCGACACAGAACGAGAAGAGAAATGCAACAATAAGTCTGGACGACGTAACATTTTTACCACCCGTACACTCGCCTCCAAAAATCATCTGCCTAGGCCTGAACTACAAAGACCACGCAGAAGAGCAAGGAAAGGAAATACCAGATGAACCAATCTTATTTATGAAGCCACGCACAGCCATAATTGGTCCCGACCAACCGATAATTCGACCAAAATTGGTGAAGCAACTGGACTATGAGGCGGAATTGGCGATAGTGATAGGTGAGAAAGGGAAGAACATTCCCGTCTCAGATGCCCAAAAACACACTTTGGGATATACAGCGTTCAACGACGTGAGCGCCCGGGACATCCAGTTCAAAGACAAACAGTGGACTAGAGGTAAAAGTTTTGACACATTTGCACCCATGGGACCCTGCGTCACAACCGCCAACCAAATCGAAGACCCTAACAACTTAAGTGTTCGCACAAGGGTGAACGGTGAACTGAGACAGAACTCTTCCACTAAAAACATGGTGTTTAACGTCTATGAGATTGTCCACCACATTAGTCTGGTGATGACTCTGGAGCCCGGGGACATAATCGCAACCGGAACCCCTGCTGGAGTGGGGGTTTTCATGAAACCGAAACCCAAGTTTCTGTCGCCAGGCGACTTGGTTGAGGTGGAAATTGAGAAGATTGGAACATTGCGAAACGTTGTTTCGAAAGAGGTTTAATCGCCGTCAGCAGAGTGGTCACTTAAGATTGTTTAGCCCTTGTCTTTTAATTCGTTAACTTTTCGCCTAAACTCTTCAAGTGACATCTTGCGGATAGTGGGTAAGGCTTCTACGATGCATACGATTATTACGTCTCTGAGGTCGGTTTTAGCGATGTTGCGCTTCAGTTCTTCTTGCTGAAACTGCTGAACCGTCTGTTTAACTTTCTTGCGAAGATGTTCAGGCCAGTAGAGAACATCCCTTACCATTGGCGTCTTTGAACCCATCCTTAGTTTAGGATATTGAAGCCAAATGAATCGTCAAAGCCCCACCTCTGGGCACTCTCGAAAATGCGATGTGAAACTTGTTTTCAATTATCAACGAGATCCCCGAAATTTAGATTACGAGCAGTCTTGTTTATCTCCATTGTAATTGCTTTACGTTGTTATGTTATCTGCTAGAACTGAGTTGGTTCCTGCGTTGTTTATTGCTCCGGTCGTGTTTCCTAAACAGATGTTTCCGTGAACCAGGGTTTTGTCAGAGGCGGCATCAGAAACGTTTATTCCGTAACCACCATTTCCTAGGCATCTGTTGTTGGCTACGATGTTGTTGTCAGAGTTGAGCAAGCGGATTCCATCATTAGTGTAGCCTTGAAAAACACAGTTAGAAAGGACGCAGTCGATAGCCGCATTTAGGTAGAAACCGTGTTGATTCCCAGCGTTTCCAACAATTCCCTCAACCGAATTTCGACTCCCATTCAATGAACCTGCGTATCCTCCGCCTTGAAAACGTCCTCCGCTCGCAACGTTATCGTTTCCGCTAAACACAAAGCCATACGTGCCAGCGGAGATTCCAATAACAGCGGATAAAACGTTCCGGTCACCGTAGAAGTTCCAGCCATAAGTGCCAGCGTCTTTGGCGATACAGAGGAAAACAACACAGTCGTAGGCATAATAAAACTGGTAGGCACCAACATAACAGTTTTGACTGAGGCAACCGGACAACAAGAGCCTGTTGACGTATGCGGCTCTCACACCATAACTTCTGGCATTGTATATGTGAACGTCTTGGATTACGAAATCATCCAAATATGTGGATGCACCACCATAAAGGTTGATGCCATGGAATGTGCCCACTCCTTGATTTACTCTATTCCCATCTATAACTAGGTTTTTGGTTGTTACTTTGCTAAGTGCAGTTGCTCCGTTACCTATCACCAAGACGTGACAGTTTGCATTGTTAATGAGGAACAGTTTGGTTCCTAGCCCTTGTCCTTCGATGGTAACTCCCGACTTTACACAGTCGATCGGCGTTGAAATATTGAATGTTCCTTCCATCAAAATGACTCTTCCGCCAGAAGCAGGTAAAGCGTTTATAGCCGATTCAATTTCGACTTCATCTGCAGAGCCATCACACACGTAATCAGCGTTCATAGTATCCAAAGAATCTGAAGCCGCAACAATTTTGGTGGCAGAACGTCTGTATGTTCCACCTCCGCCTGCGGCAGAGATTTTCAGAGAGTTATTAGCGTCAACACGCTCAATGGTAATATTAGTTCCTTCTTCGAGTTTAACATCACCCGTTAACGTTGTGGCGTCTCCATGTTCCCCGAGACTGCTTACGCCAGCACCCCCTCCGCCACCTCCTCCTCCTCCTGCAGACCCAGCTACTCCAGAGAGACCAGCCTTAGTTCGCATCAACTTCTCAAGGGTCACGGTTGTAGCCCTTAAACCATACAGATAATCGGCGAGTAACGGCTTTTCTTTTCCGAGTTCCAACGTAATCTCTAATGTTTGGTCGTTTGCGGTAACTTGATACTCAACGTTTATGATGCGAAAGTCTGAGTCAACGTTTTCGTTTGGCAGTGTAACGTGAATTTTGTCTCCGGGTAATAAGCGATTTGTGCCATAGTCCAAACATGTGGTTTGTAGAGTCAGAAACTCTGCTGGTTCGCTTAGGTGATCTAGTAAGGCTTTTGCGCGAAGGTCGCATTCGTTGTCACTGTGAAGTTCTTCATCAACTTCCACGAGTTCTCTCAAACCATAGCTGCTTTGACTTGCCGTATCTTCTCTTGTAGCTTCCCACCGTCTCCTGTTGAAGAACAGGTTGTCGACCCAGAAGCTGCCGGTGCCTGTGCCTGAGAAGTTGCAATACCAGAAAATCTTTTTAACGCTTGCCCAGTTGAAGGGTTGTGAGTTGAAAACGCCGTGAGTCCACTCATCACTGTGCTTTTTTCCCACATTAAATCCTTGTATATGCCACTTTTCATTTGGTGAAATTCCAATTTCTCTACGGACTTTCATGCCTGCAGAATCTTCGAGTTCAACTCCAACGTTTCCGTTGAAAGTAGATTGCTCCGCTATTTGAAATGTCATGCTTGGATAATCGTTGCAGTCAACCTCCATTCCAGATGGAAACGTGAGAATAGCGCATCCGTAATAGTCGGGTGTAGTTGTAGTGTGCTTGATACTATATGATCCTAGGATTTTCTTAGTGCCATCAAGCGATACATTTCCAGTTCCCGTTCCGCTAGTCCAATCATTGATTGTGTCGTTATTGATGTCTAAGGTCTCGGTCCAAGCGTCCTTGTTAGATGGATTAGCCTTTTCCGCAGCCCCATAAACCGTAATCTCGTTTCGAATGCGGTGGATATCCTTTGAAAAACGACTCTCTTCAATTGTTTCAGAAAGGCTGATTGGCGAAGTTTTGCTGTTCTTTGGGAAAAAGGCGAATTTGCCGTCCCATTCAATTCGAAAGTCGAAGCCGATAACACCAGCCTTGTCAGCGCTTTCCACGATATACTTCAGGATGTCAAACACCGGAGTATTCTCATATTCCAACAGAGTGTAGGTTGTGTCTGTGTCTTCAACAAGTTCGGTGCTATCCCTTACATGACTCAAGCCCACGTAGTTGTCGAGTAAGTCCTTAACAATAGTCTCACCCTTCTGATTCTCATAAGTCTTTGTTACCACTTTTCGAAACAGTTTCTCTCCCCAACAACGCCCACTCACCCGAATGTGATTTTCAACTGGAGTGGATTCGGGTTCAATCTCCTCTACTCGACCAGTGAGAATCAAGGGGCAGTTGGCTCCTCTACCAATGCTTATGGAGCAGTTATCGCCGACATTGATGGGGTTTGTAACGGTGTATTTCTTGTCGAAATTCTGGAGGAGGCAGTCGAAACTCGAAACCTCTTTCGTACAACCTAAGTGAACTCGCAGTTCTAGGATGTCTCCTTGAGGAGGTATGACAGAACCGAATACGACGGCGACAACCGGTATGGCTACACTCATTCTATACCTCGCCTCCGTAACTCCTCTTCTTCACCAGCCCGCCGAACACTGCGAGTATTCCTCGGCATTTCTGATGCAGTGGCGTTGAACTCTCGCATTGATGACGTCGCAGCCATTGTTGACATACTAAGTGCTGTCATAGCTGCAGCCGCTACTATAATTGCACCCACTCCCATAGTTAGCAAGACAATTTTCGCTGCGAGACTTGCGTTGTGCGCCCACTGAACAGCCGTATCAATCGCAGTTTTTATCGTTGAAATCGTTTGGGCACTAGCCAAGTAACTGAAAGTTCTGATCAGCGTGCCAGCCAAAGCTAGGAAACTTCCGATGCCTGCGATGGCGTCAGCTTGCTGTTTTGACAAAATTCCAAATTGTTCGCCTACTCTGGCGATTGCGAAAGCTGAAGCGCCAAAAGAGGCAAATTCACGTCCAACATGCCGAATCTCAGTGCTCATTTTAACGCTACTAGTTGATATCTTTTCAAACTCTGCACTAGCACTATCCCTAGCAATCACATCTATGGCTATTTCGTGAAAACTCATTCTTTAGCCTCCCTAATGGCTTGGTCAATTGCCTCATACACGCGACGAACAAGACTTGGCATGCAATATTCGAGTGCCCTTGCTAAGAAACGTCTGGGCTGAATGAAACGTGTCCCAAACTCTACGAATGCAGCATAAGGAGCAGTAGCGCCAACTTTCAAAATCCACTCTTCAACTCTAGCGAAAATAGTTGATTCGAGATGACCTGTCCGTCGTGGAGCAAGAGACTGCGCTGTATTTTTCAGCACTTCGCTCTGCTCAACAAGTGTATCGTGCACCCGGCTCTTCATAGCTGAACTTAGTGTCTCCATCTTGCGGTGCAAATCGTCTAAGCCTTCAATGTGGATTTCAAGTTCAACGGACATGCCTTGCTTCCCTCTTCGCCTTCTCTACTTCCTCCTCAGTTCGATGGTCGATTTCGCTCATGATCACGATGAAGGTTTCGATGTCCTTCGCTGATTCTCGTCTGAGTTGACTAGGCAAGCACTTGAACTCACTACAGAGTCTATACTCTGTGAGGCTTGGATGTGCTTTCCCTCGTCCGATGGCTCTAATAAAAAACGAGTCTCTTCAGTTGTAATACTACAGAGTCGATTTGCGACCTTACTGAATAATTCGCCTAGCTCTATCGGAATACCGTTTTCTTCACCGAGCAATTTTTCCAATGAGATAGGCTTGGTCGCTGGTTGGTCTTTCAGGCTCGCCCAGATTTGTTCTGCCTGGATGGACACATAGTCGCTACTAACAACTTGACCAGTTATAGGATGATATTTTGTGTGTTTCTGAATTATCCGACTACGTTTAGCCCAGCTGATCTCTCGAAACACGTACTTGCCCCGGTACTCCACGCCGAAGTGGTCGTCCAACTCGATTGTTTCCGTCCTCAAAATCTCTCACCTTCAACCTTAACTGATCGTCACGGATTTGGCTGTGAATGACAGTTTTTGGGAGACGAGTTCTTCGATGCGTGTTGCTAGGATGCTGGAGTCCCACTTGCAACCACTGAAAACGACTTTGTGGGTTCCGCCCAATCCAAACTCCAACGAAAACGATGTATCGTTCAATATGTCGTCTAACTCCTCTTTGGTTTCAAAGTCGCAAACGATTTCGCCTGATGCCATTCGATGACGGGCTGGTAGATACTTCAGCAGATACCCATCAGTCGTTCTTATCACTGGTATGCGCCTCAGATTGTTCTCTATAGTGAAGCGATAGTCTGTTACTCTTTCAAGGGTGGTTGCACCCTTCTTAACGTAGGTTTCATACCAAACTAAGGGAGCGTCAGAGTAGTCGCCGTAACTCGCCCCTATTTTTGCGGTTCCGACAACCACGTTCTGACCAACTAGTTCTGCTGTAGCCTTCACGATTTCCTCGGCAGCCGCCTCGACAGTTAGTCGGTTGATTCGACAGCCTTTATGGTTGAGGGAGATGATGCCACTGGACTTTTCGTAGAAGACTTCCACACTCATGGATGTGAGCGTGGTTGCGTGTTGTAGGAAGTTGATGTTCTGCAAAGCGTAAGTGACCTTCAAATCCGCTTGTCTTAAGCCCTTGCGGATGTGTTGCAAGTCTCTAGAGCCTATTCCCCCGATCTTTATTAAATCTGGGTTTAATGCGGGTTCGACTTCTTGAACGACGCCGACCTCTACCATTGCTGGCTGTCCAGTTCCGCTCGGTGTTTCGCCGTAGGTTGTTTCCTCTATGAAGTAGACTTTTGCCTCATGTGCCCCATAAATTGGTGTTGTCATCTTCTTTTTCACCTCTCCTTCTTCATTTCTAAACGGTTTCGTACCTGTGAGTCTCTATGGTGAGGTTGGAATGATACAAGACAGGTTTGACATCAACTCTGTCTGCGTCTACACAACCAGCGAGTTTCATCCAGTTGAGTATGCCGCCCGGATTCTTCATGTTGACATTGATGATTCGCGTGACTTCTTGAATTGCTTTCCAACGCATCTTTTGACCCGTTATGCCCGTCTGGTCTCTTGTCCAAACCCCGATTTGATAATTCGCAATGATTTCTCTTTTTGAGCCACCTAGACCAATTAGCCGTTCTCTGTCACTGGCTAAACCAACTGTTATTATGACCTCATACTTTCTCCAAAACTCTTCCGCGTATTCGTTGGCAACGAGACAGCTTGCTTTCGTCTGGTCATCGTCTTTGTAAAGGGTTACGTTCTCTTTGATAAGGTTCTTCAAAGTTTCTTTTGGGTCTTCCGTACTCACTTTATTAGTCTCCTACAAATGGCCGATCGATACATTAGCTGGTCTCGAAAACGAAACTCCTCAACTGGACCGACCTCATATTCGGTGCCTCTGCAAACCATTTTGTCTCTATGAGTGATAGGAGAAACAACGTAAACACGGATGTAATCGTTGGAAGCATATCCTGGCTCAATCAGAATCTCGTTGGCTTGGGCTGGACTTAGAATGGCTAGAATTGTTGCACTCACAGAATGTGTGACAGTTTCGTCAATCTCTTGCCGACTGTAAACAGTAACCGTTTCTCCATGGTCCCGCAGTATCCGAGTGAATATAGACGTCACGGGGCTGTAACTCAGCAAGAGTTGAGCAAGCCACGAAACAGTCACAACAGACATTTTTCTTTCTATTGGACTGAAATCGGAAAATTTTACGCCCCAGTACATGAAGGCTTCTGAATTTGAGAGAACGGTGTTGAAGCTCTGCTCCAGGGCCAAGGGGTTGTGAACACTTCTTATTTCATAGAGGATCCCAGCGGTTACAGCATCATAGTATTCGCATGCGGGTTTCCGGTTCACAATGTCCACGTAGCCCGCCCAACAAATCCCCGGATTATAGGCTGGGTACTCGGAACTGGCACCTATAGCATTGATGAGTTCGTAAACCTTCTTAACCGAGGAACTCCAACCTTCATAACCGTAAAGCCCCCGTAACCCATAACTAAAGTCGTCATCATAAATCAGATTCTCGGGTAAACCAGTTCTGTGCCAAGAGCCATCGCCACTCGGCGGGGGAGAATACCTTAGGTATAGCCCTTCAAAGCCGTTCCTGTAGAAGCCTAAGGCGTCATCAGTCATTGTCTGATATTTTGCCTCTCCAGTTCTGGTGTAAAGGCTTTTGAGTGCTGCTAATCCGTAGAGGTCGATGACCCACATGTCTGCAACCCAGTCGTCTGTGATGGTTACAGCTTGGGCGAAACCTCCATAATACTGGTCGTGAATGCCTAGTTGGCTTGGTTTGTGTTGCATGTTGTAGAGGAATGTGCCTCCAGCAAGTTTTGCAGCGTTGTAATATGCGACTGTGCCCGTCAAATCGTAGGCTTTCAACAGTGCTGGTATGGCTCTTAAGGCGTCGATTGAATAGTAGTAGGTGCTGTCGTCTCTGCTTTTGAAACCTCCGTAGGCGAGTTTCAAATTGTCGTTGCATTGAATGGAGAGAAGGTAATCCGCTAAAGAAACAATCTTGTCGTTAATATCCGTTTTCTCTGCTTCAAACTCTTTGGAGTTGTATGCCTCTGCAAGGAAGTCTATGGCAAAGGCTGCTGGAGTTGGACCTCTACCCCACTCTGGATCTACGGTTCCAGAGTCTGGCAAATAGTAAAAGTAAGGTGCGTAATCCATTATGAAATCAATGTAGGTTTTCAATGCATTCATTGTGTCTAAACTCTCCCAACGTAGGGACGACGCAGTCTCTGGAGAAGTCGTTCAACCTCCCGATACAGAAAATCAACGCTAGGCGAATTGCTTAGGGCATCAACTCGCAAGTCGCCGACACTGAAGTTTAAGCCAGCTGCAGACCCTCCAGACAAATAACAGAGAAGGTAGATTGCAGCGAGATTCTTTATGGCTGTAGCCTCAGCCTCACCGCAACTCGTATAATCGATGGTTAAGCCAGTTTCAAGTTCAATTGTGGCGGTGGCGTCTTCAACCATCTTCATCACCTTCTCGTCCGCAACATCATCCGCAGTTAGGTTCAAGCGGTCACGAACCAAGTCCGCCGTAACGTTAACCAAACTCTATCTTCTCCTTTTCTGAGGATTATCTGATGAAATAAGGAATATTTAAGAAATTTTTAAGAAAAAAAGGTTAAAAATTATCGTATTTGAAATTTGCTCTCTAAATCACGAAGTAACTGCTGTGTAAAAAATGCTCTGACCAAGAATATGTGCCTCGAAAGTCGTAACGTTTTTAAGTTTTTTGGCTCTTCCTAACGCTTGGACAAACTGATGGTACAAATAGAGAGATGGTTTTGTTAAACAGAAATCTTGTGGGTAGATGTGGGCTTTATTGCGGTTCGTGTATAATTTACAGAGCGTATAAAGACTCGGAAGAGTTTCGTCGACGTATCGCAGAAAGAGAAAATTGCGAACCAGAAGAAATCAGATGTGAAGGATGTCAAACAGTATTAACCAACGGATGGGACGTCGAGCGTGAAGAATGGGGCAGAAACTGCAAGATAGTCAAGTGCCTAGAATCCAGAGGATTGGATTTCTGCTGTGAATGCAATCTGTATCCACAATGTGAAAAATTTCGTGAAATATCTGAGTCCTGCCTAAAACACGGTGAAGACCTAACTGAGAATTTGAATAAAATCAAGGCTGGTAAAGTTGAAGAGTGGCTTGAAGAGGAGGACAAGAAATGGAGATGTCGGAAATGCGGCAAGCCCATCACTATGCACTTGACAGAATGTCACTGGTGTGGAACAGAATTGCGCAAAAAGTAATCTTGGACTTAATAGGGCTTTTACTTGGTAGCCTCGATGGATTTTAGGTATCGCCATACTATGTACCCGAAAAAGGACAACGCGAAACTCATCATCATAAAGAGATCTAACGTAAGCCATGGGAGATGGTTGTCTATCCGCCAGTTGCCAGTCCACGTCTTGGTGATGTGAATCGCCAAGATTCCATACGCCACAACAATGAGCCCATAAATTACGAGGGCTTCAGTTATCGCTATGAGCAGTTTGTGCACACGCAAAGTTACCAGTTCCCCCTCCAAAATCAGTGAGTGATCAGGTGAATCTTTCGAGAAGAGCCGTTATAGCACTTGCGGCAAGCACCAACAACTCAAATATCTTGTACGCCTCAATCATGTTGCTGGCGGTATACTCCACGCTCAGTCCGTCAATTCTGTTGACTATAGGCAACAATTCCGCAGCATCCGCAAAGTGACTTGCCAAGAAAGTTATCCTCATTTTTACTGGTTTTTTCGCTTTCAACGGTTTGACTTTGTTTTGCCTGAAGTTGGCTACGGCCCTCTTAACGGTTTCCCTTAGTTCTTTCTCAATCCTTACCATACTGAAACTCTTAGCTGAAACTCTACCCAGAGAATGTTTTAAGGCTACGGTTTCTGTCCATGGTGCGTACTTTTCAACGTCATCCCTTAGAAGTTGGGCTTCACCGGCAACCAGCACAACAGGCACATTCGAATCCCCTGCTGCGTAAGCGTTCAGGAGAAACTCGCTCACTGCAACTCCATTCACTTCCGCTTTATTGATGCTTCCACCACTGTAGGTGTGGTCGAATGTGGATTTTGCAGTTCCAAATTTTGCGTGATACCCAAGGAATAGAGCAACATCGCATCCTTCTATTCCAGAAACCATGCTAACCGGTCGCGGATAGCCTCTGATGATCTCTACACACTCGGGTAAATCATCAACCAAGAGGTTGACCATTGGTCCGTGACTATCCGCAACAACAATTTCGTCAAAGCCGTTTTTGTTCAACTCCTCAGCCACTATCCTTGTGACTTTTGTAGCGATTTTCCTCGCTTCCTCATATAACACACCTTTCAGGTTCAAGTGACCTGGGACAACGACGTACGGCATACCTTCCAAATCAACCGAAACAAAAGCCTTCATGGAAGTTCACTCGGTATAGGTGTACACAAAATACATTAAAGGATTTCCATTCGCGAATCAAGCAGAATCGATGGGTGAGTACAGGTTATGTTTCCACTTTCAATGAGATGATTAAGGCTAAAAACGCTAGTAAAGGAGTTGCTATGATTGCAGCTGTGAAGGGGTTTTGGGGCGAAGCCTCGTAAAGCGTTCCTCCAATGTAGGGGGCTGGGAAAGCAGCCACCAAACTCGCCGTTTGTGCGACCGCCATCCATCGCCCACGTGAGGCTTCTGGAGCAAGCGAACCTATCGTTGCACCCATCAACGACCACGTCACGTAGGAGCAACCCATCAGGTAGGAGGAGAATGCTAAGATGACAAAATCTCTGAAAGAGATGAGCAACCAGACCGAAGCGACTGACAGCAACAAGGCTATCAGAACCGTCATGGCTTTCTTCCACTTGTCTCCAACTCTGCCTAAGACAATCGCAAATACAAATGAGCCGAAAAACGTTATCGAGCCAAATATGCCCACGTGAAAGTCCTCATAACCATGAACATCTCTGAAAAACTGAGGAATACACGGTCTAAACAGAGTTATAGTAAAGAATATTGCAGCAAAGAACAGTGCCCAAACGAACATCCTCTTGGGTTTGAATGCAGTTGTAGGCTTTGGCGACTCTGAGGAGTGGGTTGTGGCGCGTTGACTGCGAATAAAGAGCAAGGTTATGGTAGCCAGTGCAAACAAAACGAAAGCGATGTGGAACACCCGCCTTATTCCAATGACCGTTGCCAAGTAGCTGCCTATCCCAGGAGCGAATGTGTAGCTAAGCGACCACGACGCCGAAATCGTAGTAAATGTTATCGCCATTCTTTCCTTTTTTGCTGAAGTCGCCACATACGCGCTTGTTGCTGGCCCGCCTATAAAGCAGCCATATAAGAATGAGGGCAGTATCAGTTGGCTCCAATTGTTCACAAGTGAAAACATCAGTGGGACAGGAACCCAGATTAACCAAGTCAAAATCATGAGTTTTTTTCTGTCGTATTTGTCGGCTAGGAACCCGCCTAAGAGTGGCGTCAGGGCTGAAGCCAAGCCCAAGACTGAGTATATTATGCCTACGTCGCCTGGAGTGCCGCCTAAATCTCGAATGTAGAGCGACCAGACGTAGAAGTATAGGCCGTCTCCGAAAGCGCCCAATACGTTCGAGAAGAAGATTATCCATAGGTCTCTGTTTAAGGCTCCCATAGAACGGATGCCCTCTAAAGTCCATGAATACCATTCCTTCCGAGGAGAGATTTATTAACAGTTTGGTGCCATCACTTCCCAGAGTCTTTTCTCGTTGATTAATCCCGTCTTGAATAAGTGTGGTTGTGGGATTGAGGTGTTTGGGTTGCTAGAAATCCAATAAACCCTTTCTCTTGATCTCTTTAACTTTATTAAAATCTCGGTCTTCAGAAACAATGGTGAAAATTCCGTGGTTTAGTGCGCATGCAAGGTGAATAACGTCTCTTGGGTTGAGTCTGTATTTTTCAGCGAGGTTGTATGCTGACCATAGTGTTTCATCATTGACATCAAGAAATATCAAATTGGGGATTTGGAGAAAGGTCTTGACCGCTTTTAATGCTCTGTCGTAGTCTCTGTGTTTTTTCACTACCCAGAAGACTTCGTCAAAACTTAGGGCGGAAGTGGCGGCAGTTATCTGACCTTCTTGGAGTTTCTGAATGATGTTTCTGGCCTTTTCTCCTTCTCTTTCTGTGTTCAAGATCGCATTGAGGAAGACGTTTGAGTCTAGGTATATCATTTAGAGTCTTTTCTCGAGTTCTTCGGCGTATTCGTGGGGTTTGACTTTAATCGACTTTCCTGATTCTGCGATTTCTTTGAAGGCTGTGGTTGCGTCCTCTGTTGGTTTTTCTAGCAGTATCCCCTGTTCTCGAAGTGTGAAGATGACTTTGCTTCCTGGATGTAGGCCCAGAGCTTTTCTGAAGACTTTTGGAATGACGACTTGCCCTTTTGGACCGACTTTCATTTCTTCCCTTATCATTCTTACCACGATTTATACAAAAGTATAACTTGAATTTATACTTTCCCATTTAGCACTAAGCATCATTGAAGTTCTCGTAGCAGGCGTCGACCCTCAAGAGCATTAGACCTCCTACAAACCGCTTTAAACATCTTCAACCAAATCGGAGCCGTAACAGAAGCCCAAAAGACCGGGTTCTGTTACCTCTTTGTCTGATTGGTAAAGGTGTTACCTTTCGGTACCTAAAATTTATATAGAACTTCACCGTTGTTTTTAGTAGGTGCCTAACGTGAAGCTCCAGAAACAGCTCTCAAGAAAGGTGGGTAACAGAAAATATCCAAAATATGTTGTGACTATTCCTCCTAAACATATAAAGGAACTCGGTTGGCAAGAAGGAGAAGAACTTACAAGCAAGGTCATAGATAACAAGTTGGTGCTAGAGGTTCCTAAACAATCAGATAAAGAGTGAATCATATGCCTATTGTTAAAACTAGGATTATTCCAGAACCAAGGAAGGATACTAGAGCCGTTTTAATGGGTGAGAAATTAACAGGACCTTTTATCAAAGGCAACGGTCCAACTACCTACATATGTGGAGTTTGTAGAAATATTTTGGTAGAGAATGTGTTTCATGGTCAGATAAGGAATATCGTGTTCAAATGTCCTAAATGCCAAAGTTTTAACGAAATACCTTAGAAAAGAGATGGGTCAAGATTTTCGTATGCTTGAGGTATTTTTGACCATATTGATTTTACCAGCTTAAAGCGGAACCGTAAGGAGCTTAATGATTGCCTTGTCGTCAAGAACTCATGGTCAAGAGGGTTAAGGAAACAAGGTTTTTCATTTGGCTTGAGTACTACACTTTCTGGACCTAACTGAGTGATCCCGACAGTTTGGTCAAGACCAAGAAAGACGATTGTCGAGACTGCAAAATAGCCCAAAACCGCTAACTCGCTAACTGTAAGCATATTGTCATAAAGAAGTCTAAACAATGATGCAACATAAGGTGCACCATGCCCTATTATTGCATAATCCTTGACATCTTCGCTGATTCCATCTCCGTGAACTAATCTAAGATATGGGTCACCTTTGTCAAAATCCTGAAGTCCCATAATCAAAGCCTGAAAGTCATAATCTTCCTGTATTCTAGGTTCATAGCGTTCTTTAAGATTAAATACTATATCCTCTATTGTTTCAACGACTTTCGTAAAATCAAGAGTTGAAGGAATCTTTGATTTACCTATAGCCTCAGCAAACTTATCTATCAAAGCAGTTGTTCCTGCACCAGCTACTACAACTTTGGGATTGGGTTCCCAAATTAGGTGAATCTTGCTTTCGTTGTTCGCTTCATATTGTCTCATGACTCTAGTGTCTGAAATAATGGCTGTTCCTTCCGCACATTTTGCACCTATTACACAAGTCAATAACTTTCTCCTCTTTAGGTACCTATATTTTGGTCTGTGCTTATTTAAATTTTCATTCATTCTATTCACCTCCTCACTCCATCAAAACGACTATCCGACGAAAGTAAACAGAGAAAAACTCCGGAGAGGTAATAGAGCCAAAGCCTGAAAGACTCATCAATACTATAAAGGAAAAGCAACACAAAACTAAACCCCAGCACCCTCCCTCAAAAATGAAACAACCGTGCGTGTAATTGTTCAAACCAAAAAAGGAGTCTTTTTAGAAATCTCTACTTTTCCTCTGAGAGGACTCTCAACAGTTCTTTCCCTTTTTCTGTAACCGTCCAATGGGGCTTCTTATTGATTGTTACGTGTTGGACGAAGCCATTCTTCTCCAAATATTTTAGGATGTAGTAGAGTCGTGGCGGGCTCCCACTGACCTGAATCGTCGCCTTCAGAAGAGGGGTCCACCTGAGGGGTTGCTGTTCCAATTTACGAAGAATAAGTCTCGCCAATTCTAAACGTTTTTCTAGAGACTTCGTCGTCTTCACTCCTTCCTCTTTGGCTTCTTCCTTTCAAGTTCCTCAAGTCTCTTCTCCAGTTCCAGAACCTTAACGGTCAACTCCTTGTTATCGAGTATCTCTTCTTTGTTATTCACGGTGTTTCACCTCGTGTGGTTTGGTTTCATAAAAAATAGGGGTTTGCATAGTTTCGGGTGGTTTCATGTTGTTAGCAGCCAGTGATTTTGCCTATTGCTTCGGCTCTCAGTGTCGTGTATGCCCATCGTGCGGTTATGGAAACTCCAGCCAGGTCCTTCACGGGGTCTTCGTAGTCTTCTGCGGTTATGTCTCTTCTGACAAAAAGAACTCCGGCGTGCTTGCTGTCTACTACTATGGCGGTTCCACTTGTAACCTTGGTGGAAACCAGCACCCTCATGCCCAACAGACTAGCGACTTTACCAGAGGGAGCCACTGCGGGACCTCCCCATTCCATAGCCTTCTGAATTGATGTATCCTTTAATAGGTCGGCGAGTTCGCTTGGATGAATCACCAAGACATCCGGGGCGAAATTGTCAATCAAGCATTCTTTAAGGATGTTAACCACATCACCGTAGGCGAGGGTTCCAGAAGTTGTTGCCGCCACACTGTTGCCAGCGTCAGAAATCATCTTAGAAACTATCGTTTCTGTTTCGAGATCAGCCATGGCTCTACCAGCTTCCGCGAGTTGATACTCAATAACGTCCCATTCGGCGTCCTCAACCATCTCTCTACTAATCAATGGACGGACCCCATATTTTTCGGGCGTCAAGGTTACGCTGTCGTAGTCTTCGGTGCCAACTGGGATTTCTGCGCCCTCCGCCACTTCATAGGCTTTGCTCAGTTTCGCCCGGGGAATCTTGATGCTGGGTGCGTCTTGAGCGATTACAACGGCGATTTCTCTTCCAACCAGATTGGGCTTCGCTGCCTCCCACACAACATCCAGCACCTTTGCGGTGGCTTGGCTGGCGTCTGAAAGCAATATTTCTTGTAAACGGTTGTTTCTCAGGAACTCTCCTATTTTTTGGCGCATTTCATTTTGCATCAGAGGTATTGGTTTACCACTGAAGGTTGTGTTTAGCTTTTCTTCAAGTCTTCTCACGGCTAAATCAGATTTTCGCATGGTTTTCTCCTCCTACTTGCAGACGAAGATCAGAATCCAGTCGTCCGCTGCGGCTGCAGCCTGCAGTGCTATGCCAGCCTTTCTAGCGTAATAGATGGTATAGGTTCCGGTTCCGCCCTCGTTTACCGCTTGGTCGCTCATTTCTATGGCTCTAGCATTGGCGTCGCTTTTCACAGCCTTTCCACGGGTGACCGCTCCACCAGCCTTGACCTTGCAGACTCCGTGAATGCACACTGGCACGTATTCACCGCTTGTCACGTCTTTCAGGGCTACACCGATGGGGTCGCTGTCTAAAACTGCTGGCTGAACCTCCAAGTCTCCGGTCAAGCGCACCAGTGTCCCTTCTGAAATTGCTCCAGTGGCTTTGAAGAGCGATGCGATCTCGCCCTCACTGATGAAACCGTCTTCGTTTGGCCATTTATCCGTCATCTATTTTCTTCCTCCTTTCGTTTCGTTTGTTACCAGCCTCTTGACTGGGTAACTATGAGAGATGCTTCATAACGTCGCGTAACGGAATCTTGGAGAGGTCGAGGGGCGTGGGGTTTTCCATGGCTTCAGGTGCTATGATAGCTTGTCCAGTGGACTGCTGCTTTTTTGCCTCTTTGACTCTTCTTTTTTCGAGAACCTCAACTCGCTTAACCAACGTCATCAAGGCTTCATTGATCTCGTCTATCTCTTCCTCTAAAGAGTTGATTACCTCGTCTAGTGTTGGCTCTGGAGCAACCTCAAACTCAACCTCCTTAGACAAATCCGTTTGCTCTATGAGTTTTGTTTCTTCCGCTACCATTCCAATTCCAGCCTGCTTCTTGTGAATTGCCAGATGCTTCATTGCCCTCTGCTTGTATTCCTCCGGAATGTCGCTTTGAGGAACCCTAGCGTTGGCGTTCCTTAGATGAGGTAAATCGATGGCTCCAGAGGCATTGTGGTGCGGGAACCTCCTTAAGGCAAGAGGTACGGTTTTACCTGTCTCATCCTTTTCTCCACCAGGCAAAATCAGAGCAAAAGCGGAGTCAGGGAGGTCGTCACGATATCGACGGGTCCAAACTCTCTCCAAAATTCCTCTTGTAAACATGCTTGATCTTTTAGGATTCGGTCCGAACTTTTCCATTATTTGAACGTTGGTTTGTGGAACGCCTGGAACAGCCACGAGGCTCAACTCTGCGTTGTGCAACCCGTAAGGAACCTTTCCGTCTAGGCTGTCTATGCGTTCGTAGTCGGCTGCAACAGAGACGTGTTGAATTAAGCCTTTGCGAATCTTCTCTTGGGTTTCATCGTCGTAAATTTCGGCTTCATAAAAGAGAGTTTTCGCGTCAGAATCCCATTTGGCGTCCACTACTTTACCTACGGCAGAAAGGGCGGAAACGTGTTCTAAATAGACTGGTGAGCCAATGATTCTGGACGCAAATCTTTCAAGTTCCTCGTCCATGTAGACGTTGAGGTTTCGGCTTATTCCCGCTGTTAGGGCGATGCCCCGAATTCGAAGGGGTTTATCAACAATTTTCTCTAAAATCGGGGTTAGGCAATATAGACGTTCGTGACTTGTTTTTTGTTTGTGTTCGTGAAACCATGCCTTTGCCTTTTCTAGGTTCCAGCCCTTCTCCTTTAGGAAGAGGTAACTGACCACTTGGGTTGTGGTTTCGCCTTTAGGCTTTCCAATAACAGCCTTAATCCCCTCTTTCTCGCTGATCCAGATCGTTCGCAGACTGTTAGGCTCAAACTCGCCTGGGTCACGGTGCCCAGAGCGAATAAACTCTTGAGTTTCTTCCCATGGCAAATAACACACCGAAACTATGTTGCCATGTTTGTTTTAAAAGTCAAAATTACGCAGAAAAACAATATTGTTCTTGAATACGTCATTTAAAAGCTAGCGAGAAACCCCTTTGTTACGTCTTTCATCGACTGGAACAGTGGATGCTCGGTCTTCACGGGAACTTTGAGGTTCATGAGTCGATTTGCCCTAAAGGATATGGGAGGATGGGGTTCCCACCCTATCCATCTCTGTAGCCGATAAGACGGATACCTCTCGTATTGGAGCCTTCGAAATCCTATTTTTTCAAGAGCCTCTGCCAAAGCTTTAGGTTGCCCCATCACCATTGCGGAAACGAGGTCACACTTTGCCTCAAAAAACTTAGCAATGAAGTATATCAACGCCGTGACCAACCAGAAATAAGAAAAGAAGAGGATATAAGAACTAAAAATAACTGGAAACAGAGGAAGAATTACGTAAAAACGAAACAGAAACTCCCCAGCCGTTAACCCAAAGAGGGCAAGGGGATCTCTGCCTTTCAAGTGGCTGAACTCATGACCTAAGACACTGAGAACTTCATCTTCCTCCAACTGAACCAGAAGCCCAGTTGTTATGAGCACCACTCCACGACTTGGGCTAGGTCCTGAAGCCGCTGCATTTGGAATCATGGTGTTGGAGATGACTACTTGGGGGATGGGGAGACCGAACTTCTCAGCGGTCTCCTTTACCAATTCGTGTACGTTCACTGTTTTTGTCAACAGGTTTTCGGGTTTGCATTCGAATCCGTGCTTGCTGAGCACTACTTGAGCAGTCTCACAATCGAGGTTTTTTCCCTTGGCTAAGGTTTGTTCGTATATTTCCTTCTTAATTCCTATCAGTTCCTCTTTTGAGTACTTTCGTGCAAACTCTTCATGTTCCTCAAACGGTAAGTGATATTGCAGTAAGTGGATGCTGGGGTTGGCTTCGGTTATGCGCCAGTCTCCCATTCTTGCCACGATTCTGTTGGAGTTCAATACGATGAGGAGCTGGAGGATCATTAGAGCGACTGGGGCAAACCAGTCCAAAATTGAAAATAGAAGTATGCTGAAGCCGATGAAGACTATGAAGAGAAAAATCTGAGTTTCGAGAAAAACTCTATTAAGGGCTTTCCTCTCTTTCCCACTAATCTTCTCGGGTACGATCTCCTCACCCTCTCTCCAAGCAAAGTATAATGTGCTCTTTCTAACTTGCTCCTCAAAAAGCTGGACGACGATGAATAGGTCCTGTTTGACTTCCTCTATCGTCTTTTGAGTTACCGTTTCGCTAAGTCGAGAAATTTTTACCTCGATTGGTTTGCTGCCCTTAACTGTAACGCTTAGCTCTCGTTTTCCATTTGAATCGAGAGTGACGAAAGAGAGTGAAGAATAATCGTTGATGGTTGTTCTTGACACATCCGCAAAAAACTGGTGGTTAGGTGAGACGTATTTGTGATGAATAAAGTCTAGTAGATGGCTTACGTAGGCTGGAGTTACTTCTGTGTCGATCGTGTAAGTGCGCACTTCTTTTGACATTTTCAGCCTCTTAAAGAGTGATTCTTTTCTGTTGTTTAAGAGTTTCTTGCTTCACTGTGCGAATCTTTGCATCTATGTCTTTCGGCAAATCTTATACACACAACCCCACGAAAAGAATATTGTGAAATGGAAATGAAGACTTTCAACTCAAGATTGATGAAGGTCTTAGAAGAGAAGTACGGTAAGTACTGGTGGCCAGTTGAGTATCCACAAGAGATTTCGAAAGATCCTTTCAAGAACCTGATCATTACGGTTCTCTCCCAAAACACGAGCGAAGCAAACTGCGTCAGAGCATACAAAGGCTTAGCAGCCAAGTTTGACATAAAACCCGAGGTTCTGGCAAACGCCGATCAGGAAGAAATCAAGGAAGCCATAAAATCTGGTGGCTTATACAACGTCAAGTCTAAACGAATCAAGGAGTTGTCTAAAACGGTTTTAGAAAAACTTGGCGGAGATGTTTCATCTGTCCTCAATCTCCCAAAGGAAGAAGCGAAGAAGAAGCTGATGGAGTTGCCTGGGATTGGGAAGAAAACAGCCGACGTGCTTTTGGCAAGTCGGCATGGTTATGCTGAGGTTACGGTTGTGGACACACACTTTGATAGGATTGCGAAGCGTCTAGGGTTGGTGAAGCCAGATGCAAAATATGAGGAAATTCAACGGGCTGTTCATGATTTTATTCCGCGGGATAAAGGGGAGAGGATAGGTGGTTTGATCTGGCTTCTTGCTAAGTACACGTGTAGAGCGCCCACCCCAAGATGTTATGAGTGCCCTCTTATTGAAATGTGTGAGTACGAGGACAAACGTTTAGCATAGCAGCATACATAAAAGGTCCAGTAAGCATGAAAAACGAAACGCCCGGTCCTGTCAGCTCCAGTTACAAGTGGGTCATGCTAACCCTGATATGGCTTGTCTATTTTTCTGCTTTCATGGTTTTTTCATCTATTCCTCCTCTTGTCACACCAATAGTGCACGATTTAGCCCTAACATACTCTCAAGTAGGCTTTATACTGGGAACCGTACTACTTGTATACATTCCTCTAGGGGTTCCTGTAGGCCTTATAATTGATCGTGTTGGGACAAGAAGGACGCTAATGATAGGCATTGCATTGGCTTCGTTGTCAGGAATTCTGGGGTCTTTCGCTACTAACTTCGAGACTTTGTTCCTGTCCGTGTTCGTATTTGGCCTTGGAGGTCCATTCATTTCCGTCGGTTCACCAAAGATTGTGGCTTCGTGGTTTTTTGGCAGAGATCGTGGAGTGGCATCTGGCATATACATAACAGGCGCTACTATCGGGGGCTCCACCGCACTAGCTATAACTAATACTCTCATTTTGCCGCTTGTGGGAACTTGGCGAAATACGCTCCGCTTGTATGGACTTTTCGGATTATCGATAGCCTTTATTTGTTTGTTGTTTGCTAGAGAAGCAGCGCATACAAAAGCGGGAGTCGTGAAAACTGTGTCATTGCGAGAGGCGATTACCAAACTGCTTAGGGAAAAGTATGTTTGGATAGTTGTCATTATGGGTTTCTTTTCATTATTCTTCGCTGGTCACGGTTTTGGGCGTTGGCTTCCAAAATTGTTAGAGTTAAAGGGAATGAGTCCAGCGGATGCGGGATCCTGGTCCTCGGTTCCGGGTTGGAGCGGTGTGCTCGGAAGCCTTGTTATCCCTAGCCTTAGAAAAGCAGGCTCAAGAAAGCTTATAGTCTTCGTTACACTACTGGTTGCAGGCATCTGCATATTCACCACGGGCATAACCATCGGTTTGCCCCTCATCGCATCTTTGATTTTTTATGGTATAAGTTCCGCCGCTATGGCACCTCTGGTGATGGTAATTCTCATGGACCTACCTCAAGTTGGTGCACAGTATATGGGAGCAGCTGGAGGGATCCTCATGTCCGTTGGAGGGCTAGGAGGCTTCACCGGACCGTTAATGGTTGGATTTATCGTGGATTTGACTGGATCCATGCTTCCGAGTATAATTGTTCTAACCGTAGCGGTTGAGGCGATGCTGATCCTAGCGTTGCTTATGAAAGAGAAATGACCAACAATTTCAGAATCATTTAGTGGCTTCTTCCACAAGTCATAAAACTATAGCATAGGATACCAGATAAATCGGCAGGGATGAAGAGCACTTGATTATCGACAGCCATATTCACATAAGTGAGCAAACACCCGCTGACGGAGTATTCCACTTTAAACTCGCCGATGGAACAGACTCGTCCATATCATTGGGAAAAGGAATTGACGTTTCTGTAAATAAACTTCTTAGCGATATGGATGAGTGCCGTGTAGACAAGGCTTGTGTTGTAGCCTTTCCTGAAATAGCATCCAATGAATTTCTATCTAAGGTTGTTAAATCTCATCCCGATAGACTTGTAGGATTCGTATGGGTAAATAACCCTCGAACTAGCCAATCAGTGAAAGAATTGGAGAAAGCCGTAAATGAATTGGGCTTGAAAGGATTGAAATTACACCCAGGAATCCAAGGCTTTAGTCCAGCAGACCCAGAGATTGTCCCACTCATAAGAAAGGCAGCAGAGCTCAATGTTCCCATCTTTATCCATATGTATCCCTACCCGCCACATGGGGATTTCCACAATTGCCTAGTAGAACACATTCCTCTCCTTTGGAAAAGAGTACCCAAAGCCACAATACTAATCGGGCACATGGGTTTTCCACGTTTCCTAGACCTGCTGACCATTGCACTATTACCAGGAGTCTACGCTGAAACCTCTTGGGGACTAACTACAATGGCAGATTTGTACGGTATCAATTTTTCCACCAAATTCATTCGCAGAATTGGTGCCGATAACATTGTTTTCGGCTCAGACTGGTGTGGAACAAACAACGAAAGAAAAGCCCAGTTGAGCATCATTCAAAAGATGAGACTCACAAGAGAAGAAAAGGAGAAGATTCTCGGAGAAAACATAAGAAAGGTTTTGGAGCCTCTAAGGCACTAACAAGCATAAGTCATAGTTTGCGAATGGACGAGTGACCTCTGTTCTTATTGGTCACGCAGGAACAAGACGCAATGAGGCCATTTACCTTTCAACTCATTAATCCACTTCTCTATGAGCTCTTGTCGATCAACGTTCTTAATCTTGATCAAGTCTTCTTTTATGGTGGGGTGACTTTTCTCTAACATTCCGAAATTTTCACATTTCATAATCTGATCGCATTGACTGCAGTCAGCAATATTCTTCTTTGAGGCACAGATTCTAACTTTACAAGTGGGGTTACCGCCGCCCTCTAAACATCCTGGACATAAATGCATGTTTTGTATGGAAGCTAATCCTTTCATAAATTCTTTGAAATCGAATGTTTTGGGAGCCCACTTTTCTAGATTACACTTCTTGACGAATTCCTCATATCTTTTTGTTAACTCTGTGCTCACTCCGTTCCCTCCTGCACAGCTGCCACACCAGATTCCACAAAAACCTATCTGACTCTTCACATTCTCGAAAGGTTTACCCGCCATTTCACAAACTCCTATGAAGCGACATCCAGCGTGAAAGGCAAAGATAAACCTTCGGTAAATAGAGCTATTTTCCGTTCCTCTTTCTTCCCATTCATCTTGCATTCCTCTGATTCATATCTTCTTCTTAAATACAGCAATCCAAGAACTGCCAAAGTGTTTCTGTTCTTCTTTAGTGGTCTTTCTGTAGTCTTTGAACTTGCTTCGCTATATCGTGTGAAAGGTTGAAGCAAGGAGTGAGGTTTTTGGGAGTAGATGTCCAGTCGATTGGAGAGATAGGTGGTCACTGTGTATCTACGCTTCTCGCCGAATTGCCCAAACCGCTCGACTAATCGTTTCCAGTCCTCCGAATATAACGCTTTGAAGACCTGGATGAAATCAAGGACTGTAAACGAACCTTGCGGTATCCTCCTGATCGTCTCCTCGATTTTTTCCTCCTTCAGAGAGTCTTCATGGTAATCTCACCCTTTTGCATTTTCGACGTGTTGACTTGTCGTTTTAGACGCACTTTTCTTAAACCCTTCAAAGAGAAATTTATGCAACGGTAATTTAGAGTCTTCCTTAAGTCCCTAAGAGATACGATATCCAGAACTTTCGGAAAGGGAGTTGAAGGTGCTAACAAGGATAAATCATAAAACTGAAGAAAAATATACAATGGAATGATGTGGATTGAGAAGTATTAAAAGACTCGAAAAGTTTTGGCACAACATGTTATTAACTTTTCCTTGGACTACAGATTTGAATAGTGCAGTCCTTATCTATTACCCTGAGGTCCCCTTTTTTGTTTTAAATCATGCCGCAGACATTAACGTTAACGAGGACGAGGCTGAAAACCTACTGAACAGAGTCACAGAATACTTTCTGTCAAGAGGGTTTCCATTTGTTTGCTTTCGAGTTTCCCCACTAACTCGTCCAAAATCGTTCACTTTTCTTCTTGAGAGTCATGGATTTGAGAGAAAAGCGGAGCACTCAATTATGGTGTTCAAAGGAGAAGGTCTAGAAAATAAATTGAACCCCGAGGTCAAGATGAAAGAAATATCGGAAAATGAAATAGACCTGTATAGCAAGATCCTTATCGCAACTTTTGAAATGCCAGTTGAGTGGAAAAAGGGATGGGATAAGTTTACTCTAGAATTTATGAGAAAAGGAGCAAAATGCTACTTGGCTTATATGGATGGGAGACCCGTAGGCACCTCTGCCATGTTCTCCTTAAAGAAAACTGGCGGAATATTCAATGTGGGAACGTTGAAAGAACACAGAAGACGAGGTATCGGAACAACCCTAACAGTTCGTGCCCTCATCGACTCCATCAAAAAAGGAGACAATCTTCATACACTACAAACAGTTAAAGGAGGAGATGCAGAGCGACTTTACAAAAAGATTGGATTCGAAATCGACCATATGATTTCATGGTTTATTAAGAAAATCTAACAGATTGACCCCAACTATTCGTGAAGAACTTCTTCAATCTAAACTTATTTAGGGAGATACGATTCCTGGAACTTTTGGAAAGGGCACGGCTTCCCACACAGCATCTAAACCGCATATCCATCTTGTCAGTCTCTCAACGCCTATCCCAAAGCCAGCAGAAGGACAAATACCGTCCTTTAACATTTCAAGATACCAACCATAGTTAGATGGGTCCTCACCTGACAATTCCATTCTTTTTATCACCCTTCTGTAGGTGTGTTCTCTCTCCCCTCCAGAAACCGCTTCTCCAAACCCCTCAGGATAGATCAAGTCAAAATCTTTTAGGATGCCTGGAGTGTCAGGGTCTTCTTTGTCGTAGAATCCTCGAGCCATGATTGGGTAATCTACAATGAAAAATGGCTCCTCAAACATCTTTGATATCGCTTTTTCTTCCTTCCACGGAATTTCTTTTTCATATTCCACGTTAAAGCCTTCTGAACACAATAACTCCAACGCTTCTTGATACGTCAACACTTTAAACGGGATTGAAGGAACCCTTAAAGTTCTGTTCAGTGTCTCCAACTCTCGCTTAAACTCTTTTGTCACTCTTTGACAGATGTAGTGGAGTAATCGTTCTACTAAGTGCATCGCGTCGTAATATGTGGCTTTTGCTTGTTCAACGTCTACTTGTCGAAACTCCACCAAGTGACGCCCAGTCGCCACAGACTCGGTGGGCTCCAAGCGAATGTTAGGCGACAAGGCAAAAATCTTCTCAAGACTTCTAACAACCATCTGCTTATACATGATCATACTGCTCATCACCTTAAACGAAGCACCATAATAATCAACCGTTGCTTGCTTAGCGCCCCTTATGCCCGGGTCGGTGACAGGCCCAATTATGGGCGCGAGAACCTCCAAAAAGCCTTCGCTACGCAGAAAATCCCGTATACCTGAAAGAATTTCATCCTGAATCCTTAGGACGGTTATTATCGTTGGCTGTCTCAGAAACTGATAGCGCTTTCTCAAAGAAGCAAGCAAGCGAGCATCAATTTTGGCAAGGCCTCATACGGTTTCACCATTTCACTACTTGTAACCCATCATATATAAACATATTTCAGAAAGATATGGATAAATTTCAAAAAAGTTAAGTTTTTAGGAAAGTTTTTCGTAATAATTTCAGTATGGAACCCAAACTAGACGAAAAGGACATTAGGATACTGAAGGTTCTGCAAGAGAACTGTAAAGCAACGGCTAAACAGATTGCCAAGGAAATTAACTCGCCAATAACGACGGTGTTTGCGAAGATAAAGAGAATGGAAAATTTGGGAATAATCAAAGGGTATAAAGCGGTCTTAGATGCCAAAAAGCTGAACAAAGGAACCACAGCCTTCATCTTGGCGTCCTTCTCTTATGGACCACAAGGGGCGAAAGAACCACTGTCTCAGAGAGAACTCGCCAAACAGATCTCGAAAATGCCCGAGGTGCAAGAAGTTCACATAATCACTGGAGACTGGGACATCTTAATAAAAGTGAAGGATAATGATGTGAACGCTATTGGAAAGTTTGTCATAGACAAACTAAGAATGGTGAAAGGGATAGAGAAAACCTTAACGTGCATGGTTTTTCACACAGAAAAGGAGACCACTACCATAACGCTGGAAACACCTACAAGACAAAGCGCTGGAGAACGTCAGCCATGAGAAAAATTCGTCAACAATGTCTACCCAACATCCAGATAACGTCCAACTTCCACCTTGGGTCAACGATGAAGCAACTTCTGGAGAGGCTGAGGTGCGTGAGACTTTCTTTGCCTATCATGAATTTAAATGTGACGAGCAGATGTGGGAGTGGGAAGGAAAGGATGTTGACCCAAATATACTTAGATGTGAGTCAAAGCAGTTACGAAACATCCTCGGGAAAGAGTTTCTTTGCTTTTTCTGTGTATTCGATAACGCCTAGTTGTTTGTAGAAATCCAAAGCGTCAAAGACTGACTTTCTCTCTGTAACCTTGCCCTCAACTATACGGTAGATGCTAACAGCTGTCATTGTGAACTTCTTGCCTGTAGGGGCTATTCCACGATATTCGCCTTTGTGTGTTCCCTCATATTTCACACGAACCCACACCTTGTCCCCTTCAGCGGTTATGTCCTCAATAGTCACGTGCAAATCGGGAAAACTCTTGAAAAACATAGTCTCAAATCGCTTGACACCTTCCGGACCTCGTAGCTGAAGATCATGGTCAACATAATCTGGTGCGGTGAACTCGACTAGTAAGGCTATGTTTTGCTTATTCGCGGCTTCATAAAGACTTCGAATGAGAGCCTTATTCTTTTCTAATGACATAGAACATCGTCCCTCCTTTACAAATCCTAATTATCTCTATTTGACATTTAACAGTTATTCAGCTATAACTTTTCCACGACGTCATCAAGTTGGTAGGAGTAGAGTTTTCAATGCGAAGCCTTTTATCTCCAATGGGCAAGAAGGATAATGGGTTATCTACGTTCGGAACGCTGGTAGTTGAATGAATCCGATTTCCCTTAACGAGATTGAACAGGCTCGAGAGCGCATTGCAGAGTCAACTCTCCGCTCTCCCTTGGTTCATCTTGGCATTGACGACGCGCCAGCCGACATCTACCTCAAGCTGGAGAATCTGCAGCCAACAGGATCTTTCAAGGTCCGTGGAGCCGGAAATGCGATCGCCCTACTATCTAACAAAGAGCGCGACCAAGGAGTGTATACTTGTAGCGCAGGCAACATGGCACAGGCTCTCGCCTGGCATGCACATCGAAACCGAATCCCCTGTACTGTTATCGTGCCTGATACTGCTCCAGAGACGAAGCTAGCGGCAATTAAGAGGTTTGGTGCAAAGGTCATCCAGCTGCCGTGGGACGAATTCTGGCAGGTCGCGATAACGCACCACTATGTTGCTCTGGAAAAGAGCGTGTTCATTCACCCTTTCGCTGATCGCAGAATGATTGCCGCGAATGGAACGATCGGTCTTGAGATTCTCGAAGACCTACCAAACGTAGATTCTGTTATCATTCCATTCGGGGGAGGCGGACTGGCCGCTGGCATAGCAACCGCTATCAAGGGACGGAAACAGAATACGAGAGTCTATGCTTGCGAAACGGAAACGGCAGCACCATTAGCAGCTTCCTTCGACGCAGGTTCCGCACAGGCAGTTAAGCGAATTCCAAGTTTCGTAGACGGCATAGGGGCTGAGAATGTCCTCCCTGAGATGTGGGAGCTTGTCCAACCTCTACTGGATGGATCCATTGTTGTGTCGTTGCGTGAAATCGTCTCCGCGATTGGATTGCTGTTTGAGCGCAATCGTGTCATCGCTGAGGGAGCCGGGGCGGCGTCTGTTGCGGCGGCACTTACGGGTAAGGCTGGAACGGGTCGCGTGGTCTGCGTGGTTTCAGGCGGAAACATCGACCT